>Ga0307935_1000710_pt1 | contig 13661 bp, 10 predicted proteins | sample OrgLakmetageno92_FD_201827 | JGI IMG/M metagenome (GOLD analysis project Ga0307935, IMG submission 201827) | Saline water microbial communities from Organic Lake, Antarctica - #92 | ecosystem: Environmental > Aquatic > Non-marine Saline and Alkaline > Saline | place: Antarctica: Organic Lake...
AGCGTCAATCTTTGCCTGCCTACTGGCTAGATTGCTTGTTTTTGCGTCTTTAATCGTCTTGCTTAACTTTTGCTCGAATTTATAAAACTCTTTTTGACTTAAGTTCTTCTTTGCCGCACTCCTGGCAAACTTAATTGATTCCTTTACATTGTCAACTAAATAGTCTTCTTCTTTTGCGAACGCCAACAAACGTTTTCTGGCATCTTTAGGTAAGTACTTAAACGACTCAAATAATGTTTTTGAAGAAAGTATTCCACTCTCAACAGCCTTAAGTATTCCTGGGATTGCGCCCTCCTTATCTTTACCAAGTTTTGCGACTTTTCTTTTTATATTTATAGCAGAAGTCCTCACATTAGAGCGGTAAGTCCTCATGTCTTCTACTTTATTTTTTACGTCTTTTTTAGAAAGAATTAACTTGCCATTTTTGTCTTTCGCCCCATAAAGCTCGTTTAGCTCTTTTGCATAAAACTTATCATCACTAAGTAAGTCTGTATCGCTAATCTTCATCACATCGTCAGACTCTTTTATATTCTCTATTAAATCCTTGATTTCAGCTTCTTCCCTCTTTAGTTTATGTCTTTCCGAATGGAGAGCATCCTGCTCTTTGTTCCTTCTATACTCATTGACCAATTTCCTTCGGTTCTTAATTGTGTTAAGTCCTTCTTTCTGCTGTTCGGTTAGTTTTTTACCTTTGGTCCCAGAAAGAATTTTTTTTCTAGATTGCTCTAACTTGAAGTCTTCCTCTGGTGTTATAAAGTTTTTGTAATTGGCGTTCCTTTCCTCATACAAAGCCGATATTTCCTTCTTATCCTTAGTCCCGTCTAACTTCTTAATCTTATCAGTAATAACCTTCCCTGCATCTAGTGCTTTATCAAATTGTTCTTGATTAGCCAAAAGCCTTTTAAGTACGTACACCATCTTAGATTGAACAATCGCCAATTGCTGCCTCTCCCCACCTGTTTCAAACCCAGTCAATGAGTGGGCGGCATTCCCGCTATCACTAGGCGTAGTAGTCCCATCCCCACCTTTCTCAAAGGCTTCTTGAGGTTTTTTACTGTCTTTATGTCTTTTCAGAAAAGTGCTTCCATATAAGGCTTCTTCGTGGTCCAACATGTAAATATTAGCTTGAACATTCTTTTCGTAATGCATCAGCTCCCCTTTCATCCATTCAGTGTCCCCTTTCTTAGGGCCATCCTTTGGTGCCGGTTCTTCTGTTATTTTTTCAATCTTTTTCGCTTGCTTCTCAGTTAATGGTTTTTGTTTTTTACTGACTTTCTTGGCTTTTCCTATAATCTGGGCAGGAAGCTCTAAATCCTTTTGAGCGAACATTGCTGTTTGAACTGGCGTGTCTTTAATAGCCTTATTAGGCTTTATATAAATAACATCATCAGTCTTAGTGTTAACTTTTTTCCCTTTAGTTCTGGGAGCAGGTAGCCCTAGCACTTCTTTTTCTCCTACATCGATTACATTATCTCTTTTTTTTTGAGCCGTTTTTTTTACTTTGTTTTTTTTTCCAGGAATCACCCCTTTTTCTGCAAACTTTTTGTACTGATTTTCGAACAATTCTTTAATAGTTTTGCCGTTAAAATGGGTATCAAGTACTGATAATTGCTTTTCTAACATCTCCGAAATTGATGCAGAATCTACCCCTTTTATTCCACCGATTCCTTGTCTTAATTTTTCTTCCATAAATTCCGGGACCCCCATAGCCCAATGTTTGTCTTCCATCTTAACTCCATCGAGAGAAGGCGAGTCTATCATCTTTTTTGTTGCGTCTGTGACCTTTGTAAACATATCTGTTGTGGCTTCAACGATGGCTGTCTTAGCTCCTAAGGACTGTTCTTGGACATTCCTCATTAAAGTTTGTGTAGCCTCGGTGATAGTACTTTGTAGTGTTGAAATAGCTTCCGCTCTATCATCTGCATGACGAAGACTTGAAGCTTTTGCTTTGAGGTATTGCCCCGTTGCCGACTGTTCGAACGCCTCACCTCCAGTCTTCTTCATTCTAGTGAAATGAGTCGTGGCGATTTTAGCTCCATTCTGTGCCTTGTCCCATATGTCACCAAATACCTGCTTGGCTTTCTGTTCTCCAACCTCAGACAGCGGATTGTATTTTCGTCCTTGCATCTCTTTCACATAAAACCTTTGGACTGCTGTTTTTGCTTTCTCCATACTAGCACCTCCTTTTAATAAAGAGTTAAGCATTATATGAGCTTCTGGGTTATTCTGTAACATTGATAAGAACTTCCCAGCTCCGCGGCTATACTCACTAACACTTTCTGAGGAAGTCTTAATCGCTCTTGCTAGTTTACTGCTGGCATTATTGCCTCCTGCAATTATTTGCTTGGCATAGTCTTCATCTGACATTTTTAAAATATCCTTAAACCCTTCAATGAATTTTTGAGGATTGTTTTTTAATCCCTTAGATAATGCTGTGGTTGTCGCTTGGTATGTTCTTGAGGCGTAGCCTTCTGCTGCCTCAGTTAGTTTTTTCATTGCGAACTTTTCGTCTATTTTCCCTCCAATAGAGAACATCTCCCTGAACTGTTTTAAATCAACCTTGTCTCCTAATAAATTCTTAATTAAAGATAAATCTTGTATAGATGGTGCTTCTAAATTTATTTTGCTTAAAGCGGCGTTAGTGCTTTCTTGTATGGCTTTTACAACTTTATTACCTCTTTTAAGTAATTGTGTTGAGGCATCATAAACTACACCATTAAAGGCTTCGACTGCCACTGCTACATTAAACTGCTTTCTTGCGGCAGTGTCGGCGTCATCAGTTGCTTTTATGATATTTCTTTTTTTGACCATATCCAAAGTATCAGTCAGGCCATCAATTCCACCAGTTTGCATTACTTTCCAGAATGCGTTCTCCGGGGTTTTTTCGGTGGTCTTCATGACTATCTCATCTAAATCTGTAGCAAAATCATCGCCCTCTCTTTTGGCTATTTTTGCCATAGTTTCCGCTTTTTTATCTGGATTAAATAAATCAGAGAACTCCCTCTTTGTTACTTTATCCTTAATTAAATCCTTATCTAATGCTTTATATAAACCTTTCTGGACTCTTGCGTCTTTGGCAACCGTTCTAGCGGCTCTGACTGCAGCTTCTCCTGATTTATATACTGCCTTTGTCCCTTTTAGGGCTAGACCGACTGGAAGTAGCTCTAGCCCAACCTCTGCAACCCCTTTGCTGTGTGCCTTTAATATATCATCTGATAGCTCCTCTCTAGCACCAGACATATAATTTCCGGCTTTACCTGCTGCCTCAACCCCCTCCCCTAACTTAGATATAGAGGACTCCATAAAAGCCCCTACGCCTTCCATTAGACTTCTTTGTTGTATTGAGGTGTCTATTCTTTTATCCATAAGCTCTACTACCGCCTGATTTGATTCTGGTGCAGCTAATGCAAATGCGGTGTCAAATAAGACATTAAAACCAGTACCTAATAATGAATCGGTCGCCGCTACGGAAGCAGAACCATATCTGCCCTTTTCGGCGGACTCGTACCAGCCTGCCGCGCCTGTCATGGCCCTGTCTAAATTAGAGTCTAAAGCGCTTCTTAGTGCAGCTCCTCTTTTCTCTCCGCCACTCAGCATTACCCCTCCTGAGGAAGGCTGTGAGGAGCTTCTTATTTGCTCAAACCTCTTTAGCGTACTATTGTAATATTCCTCATTTACGTCGGATTGTCCGAAGCTTGGGGTGTTGTATTCCGCATTCATTCTTTGTAGTGCGCTCATTTTTTATTTAAAATTACTTGCTGAAGTTTGCCCTGAAAACAATAAATTTGAATCAATAGAATCTTTATCCTTAGTTGGCCCTGATGGGTCAAGATTTCTATTAATCCATCCATCATGTTTATCATCTGCACCCCACTTGAATAGGCTTATGTCTTCTGAATAATGCCTATCACTTATTCTTTTTTGCATCATCTGGTCTTCATTTGATATGTTCACCATAGGCATGGACAATAGTCTACTGACATCTGACTTAGATATATTCAAATCCTTAGAGATTGCATTTAAGCTATAATCATCCATTAATCCGGCTGGTCCATAACCAAGTGAGCCGCCAAATGTTGGAGCGGTAGAGGCTGCAGTAGCCTTCATTATCGCTTTTTTGTCTACAGGAAATTGTGATTCTGGTAATCCATCTATAGTTGATTCTAACTCAAAAATCACAGATGGGTTTACTATCCCATTAAAAGAATCTATCAATTCATTTGCATCTGGGTTGCTTGACCTATCATTTCTAGATATAGCATCTATAGCGTCTATTTGAGCCATAACCGTGCTTAGTTGTGCGCCTTTATCTATCCTTATTTTGAATTCGGATTTCTTTTTAGAATCCAACTCTTCATTGTACACCTTTATTGCCTGTAATACCGTAGAATCAGCTATACCATCAGTAGAAACTTCTCCTCCGTTCGCCCCCCTTATTTTGGAGTATATTTCATTATCTACTTTCTGTCTTCCGGCTATAGTCGCTCTTTCATCATACCCTATATTACTAAATACAGTGTTCTCTATTTTTTCTAATTCATCTTGAGGTAATTGCTCTTGTTTATATAGACCCTTCTCCCATCCTTCGCTAACCATTTTCTCGGCCTCTCCTAATATTTTATTTTTAGAGTCTAAAACAGAATTAAACACTTTTGCTGATGGCAGCATGGCTACGTGGTCCTCCTTCATATTGCTTTTAGAAGTCTTTCCGAATATAGTATCAATAAATCCACTTTCTCCTTTTAGTTCATTCATAAACCTGGCGTCTGAAAGGTTTTCCGCCTGCGCAGCATCTGATTCGTCAAAACGCCTAAGAGCCTCTTCTATGAAGCTTTTGGGGACACCCTTATATTGCTTCATGCCTTCTGCTATAACCTTTTTATCTCCCCCAAAGAAGCCCCTCTTTGTGTCTGCAAAATCGTTAGCTATAACCATTTGCATATTTTCTAAAGCCTTTTTAGATAAATCCTTCTCGACTTGAGTAGAGCTCTCGTCATTAAGAATCCTTTGGTTTTCTGCTATCTCATTATTAACAACCCCTCCAAGGTACTCGGCTCCCTTTTCTTTATCTCCCACCATAAGAGTGAACTCAGATACTTTGTTCATTCTAAGTGCCTCTAATCTTTTAAATTCTTTTTGATATTCAAGGGAGTCCAGACTATTGTCTACACGCTCGGTGTCTAGTTCAAGCATCTTATCTTTTCTTATTGCATCTAGCTGACTTGCCGCAATTCTTTCACGGCTCTCTCTATTAGCTTGCTCGACGGCAGCCGCCTGGGCTCTCGCTTGAACCATCTGGGCTCTTGCTGCCGCCTCACGGGCTGCTATTGCTGATGCATGATTCTGCGCGGCCCTAGATTCTTGTTGGTCCGTTTGCCAGTAACTTGTTTCTGCGTTCGCTCTAAAGTTATTTGCACTTTGGTCGGCCTGGAAAACTCCCTCTTTCTCAGAGATTACTTTTTTTGCTCCTTCCATAAATAATTGACTCGTCTTGCTTCTTCGTAATGAGTCTCTAATTTGCACTGTATCCATTTCTGTCCCAGAACGAGCGTTCATAAGGCCTTCTAATGTAGACTTATCCCCTCCTGATGCAAAACCTTCTTGAAGTTTTCTGCCATAGTTGGTTTCAAATGTACCAGTAGGGTCTCCTTCCTTAAAGCCAGTTTTGATTTTCCCGTAAAAATCTAACAAGTCATTGCTTGACTCTCTTGTTTTATCTCGATATTGATTAATTAAATCAGTAGCCATAACTTACTTTGTTGTTAAATTTATAAGGATTCTCTTCCGACAAAGAGTTCTGGCCAAAGACGCCGCTTTTTGCTAGTTGTTCCGATTGAGAGTTATAGTAACTATACTCATTTCTATTGTATTCGTTAAGGGTGCTGTTCGCACCGCGGTTCAAGTCTTCAATTGCTCTATTCTTGGTTAATTCTTTGTCATCTGTCAGAGACTGAAATTGCTTTATGATGTCATCGTAATTGACCTGACTGTTCTTCTTGTTCTGACCAATGTCATAACTGGCTCTATCGAAACTACGTTGCCTATCGAAGTCCATTCTACTTCTTTCCGCCTGAGCTGCATTTGCCTGTATGGCAATTAATCCAAGCTGGGTTGGGGAGTTAGGTGCTTTTGATACATATCTCGAATAAGTCCTTTTTAGCACACTTGCAAGTTGCTTTGTCATTTGCTTATTGCCACGCATAAAGTCCTCCTTGAGTCTGCTTTTTTGTGTACTAAAGTTGTCTACCGATTTATCGAATCTTTCCTGAGCCTTATCCTTAGCGTCTCCTATTGAGCTTTGTTCTGCTAAGTAATCCTCCTGAATCCTTTGTGCGGAATTATTAGTTCTCTCTTCAAGACTTTTCCGAAGGCTGTCATAATAGTCTTCCTGAGAGCTTGTTTTAAATTTAAAATTTGGATTATCGTATATAGACATATTTTGGGTTCTTTTTCTGATGTATAATATCAGAGTTAATTTCTTTATACAATCTAAGCAATATGCGACTTTGCATTAAGTTTTCTACTTGGTAGTAATGAAAAGATAATGTCTTCTAGGTGAAAGTCTCCTTTCATCTTAAGTTTCCAGTTTAGATACGGGCTCTCCATAGTGCAGTAGAACTGTTCCTCATCGGTTAGGCCGTCGTCCACATCTGTCCTGGTTTCTGTCTCCTCAGGGATATCTCGTCCAGAAGAAGTGAACTCCATCTCACCTCCAGGTGCATTCCATGTTTGGTAGAACACTACATCTCGGTAAAGCTTTCTCATGTCTCTTTGTGCATACTCAACCGCACTGCCTTCTACTTCACAGACTATATCTGCATGGTCTTCATCTGATAAAAGGGTGTCATCGAATATATAGACTCCATTAAGACAGGCCAAGTAAGTCTTTCCATCTAATTCCGCTCCGGCTACAAATCTAAATCCTTCATACTCTCCAAACCAAGCAGAGCCTATTAGCTCCGACATATTGGCATCATGAACTAGTATGTAAGTCCCCATCTGGACGATTATTCTATTTCCAATTATTGTCATTGCAGACACAGAATCCTTATTAGCATTCGTAAATCTACTGTCATCTAAGAAATAAGAAAGTGTTCTTACTTCCGGTTTATCTCTCAGATTCGGTCTAGATAATGCCTCAAGACCTCTATCTGATAAGAAGTACATTGTATTATTTTTGACTGCCCAAGATTTATGTGAGCGTATATTCACATTCTCAGCGAATCGTCTATCTAGCACAAACGTCTCGGGAGAAGTCCCTCTTAGTGTATAAATTGCGTGCTGAAACATTATGACTGTTGAATCTATATAGGTCTCAAAGCCTAGTACATCACCATCCCCGTCGTCAAACAGAAGATAGTTATTCTCCGGGAAGTGTAGTGCGTCTATATTTGAGAAGAATACTCTATTAGTATCTTCTTTAGTAGCGAATACTCTTCCACCATGTATGTGTATTGCTTCGAAATCTTGATAAGTATCTTTTACGCTATTGCCGTCGGTAGAATATAAGTTCCCCCCAGCAGTAAATATTATTGCATCCTCTTTATTATAAATAGTAAAAGATGGGTTGGCATAAGAGCGAATAGCTACATCTACCGTGTCAGCAGTATATGCTATTGAGTCTGTGTTAGTAATGATGGTCATATACTCCTCAACTCCAACGGAGAAGAGTCTCAGTAATTTATTTATATAATCCTTAATAGGCATTGCTCCCGATGCATCTTCTACGTAAGCGGAGTCGGTTGTGACTGCGCCTACAGATGTGTACAATTGTGTTCCCCTAATTGTGAATTTCCCCGCGGTTATTCTATCTGTTGTTGCATATGAGCCTATTGATAGTGGGGTACTGTACCCCCCAGCGTTGTGCTCTATATAAAAGAGCTCATCGGCAGTGAATATGTATATTTTGTCGTAATCGCTACCGTAACCCTCATCTACATATAAGTCTATGACAGGCTTTCCTAAGTCTCTAACTTTATTGAGACCGGGACGCGGTGAGGCATCCTGGCCATTCGTTATGAAATTTTTAATACTTCTTACGTGCTGCCCGGAATCATCCGAGTCCTGGAACTTATCTTGCATACCTCTAAATAATATGTCATATGAAATCGGAGTAGTTCTTTCCATTTATCTGAATGCGCTTACAGTTAATTGGCTTTGTATGAACGGCTGGCCCACAGAATCCATGCCAGTAGAAGGAGATTTGCGTTTTACATATTGGTTCATCTCGTTTTTATACATAAACATTGCTCTGTCTGCCTCGTCCGAAAAGCCGCGGCTATCATAGTAGAAGAATTTCAAAAGAAGTCCTAGTTCGTATTTTAATTGCTCTGGTACGTCTACCTCTTGTGAGTCTACACCAGTAAGTCCTGCTGGCTTCCTTGAATAAAAGACAACAGTGTCTTCGAAATCAATCGTACTGCCCATCGTGGAGTTGTTCACTAGCTCGATTATCAAGTCACCTCCGGACATTTTATCCTTAATCCCATAGGGGACCCTTTTGTTTGTATTACTTAATCTTGGTATTGGTCTGGTTCCGTAACTCCCTCTCAATGAGGTTCTGTAAACAGCTCCACCAAATCCTAGAGATTCACCTAAATTAACAGGTACTCCAAAAGAAAGTGTGTCGGTGTATTCTTCGAGGTAGAAGTCCGGGTCAATCGTGTTTAGGTCTCGGGCCATTCTTTCGATTGATATATTAAGCAACCTCACAAGGTGTCCATCTCTATCAATAGACCTATCTCTTATAACTTCTTTGATGATGTATTCCTTTAATTCGCTGTATAGCATTTGTTTTGATTATCCGTTAATATATTAAAGAAAAAATTAAAAAACTCAACAATGGGAATAAGCTTAGCACTTAAACAAAAAATCAGAGCCATAAAAATGGCACAAAGAAACAACGAGGAGATAGACATAGCACTTAAATATGTTCCAGAACCTAAGCAGAAGTTATTTCATCGAGATAAAACTGAGATAGTCTTGTTCGGAGGGAGTTTGGGAGGAGGTAAATCATTTGCGATGGGAGGAGATGTTGCCATGTATGCCTTGGATAACCCCGGCTCTAATTGTGCAATCTTCCGTAAGACTGCCGCGTCTGTCCGACAAGTATTTGTGGATGGGGTATTTAGCAAGATACTACCAAACTCTCTATACACGTACAATGAGAATAAAAAAAGATTAGAATTTGTTAATGGCAGCTTCGTCAATTTGCTGTCTCTGGAGAAGACCACAGACTTTAGCAAGTATCACGGGGAGGCCTGGGACTATCTGGGAATAGATGAAGTAACTCTATTTCGTAGGGAAGACATAATCAACCTTATGTCACGTTGTCGTTCCCCTAAGCGCGCCGGTGGTGCTAGGTTTCCGCGGCGTATCCGCTTCACAGCCAATCCCGGAGGGCCTTCTCATGCATTTATTAAGAGATTATTTATTGACAGGGCCTTCGAAGGAAGAGAGAGCCCCGAGGAATATTCATTCATTCCATCAAAAATCACAGACAATAAATATCTTATGGAGGATGCCGGTTATATGAAATCCCTGATGGCAATGCCAGAGGCAATGAGGAAGAAATACCTAGAAGGAGATTGGAGTGTTGGAGAAGGTGTATTCTTAGACCGTTTTAACCCAATGGTGAGTATAACTGCCCCTTTCGAGATTCCGTCGCACTGGAGGCGCTACAGAGCTTTAGATTACGGGTATTCAGACCTCACTGCCGTCGGTTGGTTCGCAGTCAGTCCTTCAGGGACACATTATATGTACAAAGAGCTAGCAGTCAGAAAATTAGTTGTTGAGGAAATAGCATCGAAGATAAAAGCAATGAGTGTTGGGGAGAACATTATAGCCACGCTAGCTGACCCCTCCGTATTTGCTGCCTCAGGAATTATTAAGAATCACCAATACAGAAATGCTGGGCTAGTTTTCAAGAAGCACGGAGTGAATCTAACCCCCGCGAATAACGACCGGGCCTTAGGAGGCCTCATGATTCGGGAGTATCTTTCACCAATTGAGGTTATCACTAGTGGTGATGGGGAAGTCGCCCTTAGAACTAAGTTGATGATTTTCAATAACTGCAAAGAAACCATTAATACAATCCCCCATCTAATATCCGACCCCGAGAATCCGGATGATATCCAACACGGAAGGGGGAAAAAGCAGGACGACCACTGCTTCGATATGATTCGCTACTACTTAACCTCTCATTCAGGGCAAATGAGCACTTATGAGGACGAAGATATAACTGATTTCCGTAATGGGAGAGAGAGACTGGATGACCGAGAATTGTTTGACCAGCTTATTATGAGAGATGTGGCAGCTCAACGACCTCGAAGTATAAACGAATTACTAAATAAAAGTAATCCTGAGGCATTCTTTAAGGAAGCTAAGAATAGATTGGAGCAGGAAATTGATAAATACGACAATATAAACAAAAGTGCAAGGGCAAGTGTTTGATTTCTGAATCTATATAAGCAATAGTGTGTATATGACAATAAATTTTGACGCAGAATCCCATACTTATGAAAGAAATGGGCAAGAGTACCACTCTGCTAGTCGTATTATAAAATGGTTTAAGCCGAAATTCCCAAAGCAATTCATCGCAGCAGCAGTGGCAAAGAGAGATGGCAAGACCAAAAAGGAAGTTTTAGCAGAATGGCAACTTAAGGCCGATATCGCTTGTCATTGGGGTTCTTATGTTCATGCTGTTTTAGAAGATATAGAGTTAGGGCCACAAAAGAAATTACGAGAATATGTGCCATTTAATGAAAATGATGAGCGAAATCCAGACTTAATCATACCTATCGTTAAGAGCTATAAAAGGTGGAGGGAAAAGCACTCTGGCAAAAGCATCCCTGAGGAAAAGTTATGGATTGATGACTTTTTTTCTTGTGGAACTGCTGATTTGCCTATAGAATATGGAACCTACTTCGATTTATTTGATTTTAAGACCAATGAGGAATTAAATGATGACAATAAGTACAAAAAGTACTTCGGAGGAGTCCTCTGCCATATAGCCGACACTAAGATTCAGGGGTATACGCTTCAGTTAAGTCTTTACGCCTTTATGAAGAAAAAACTTACTGGCCTTGAGGTTGGAAGACTCGCCATTCTCTGGATTAAAGCCGACGGCGAAATAGAGGAGATAGAGATAGAGTATGCCGAGCAAGACGTCATAAACATGTTACTACATTACAATCCATCATATGAGCACATTAGCAAAATTAAGTGACGTACAGAGCATAGTCCCCACCAATCTGTTCCTTATACATAATAACAACTATTACCCGGTAGTTCTCCAGGATTTGATGGGATTCCTTCAAATAGGAGTTATGAATGGAACAGAGTTTGTCCTATCACAGAAACATACAACAGTTTTTAACACACTACAAGATGCATACAGATACATTGCCGGACTCAAAAACAGAAAAATTCTTGTCACAGCTGACGGAGTTAAAGCGCAAACGGGTAAGACTCCTTCTTAAGAAATTCAAAAAACATGCCAAGAAACTCGAGGAAATCGCAACAGAAATCGAAGGATATGGAGTGGCACCAGAAGATATTAAGTAAAGCAGAGTACAGGTGTGAAGTTTGTCGTAAGGATTTCTCCGCGGAATACTATTTCCAAAATGGGAAGAATCAATACTTATGCGGCCATCATATTAAAACAAAGGGGGCATTTCCAGGGCTGCGCCACGATTTAGAGAATGGCCTATGCGTTTGTCACCTTTGTCACACTAAAATTCATAACGGAGAAATAACATGATTTGGATTATCGCACCAACTAGGAACGAAGCGGCTTATTATGCTCGCCAGATGGATATACATTCCCGACGATGGATATACTATCATGACTGGACACAGCTTTCGGGTACAAGAAACCCCAACGTAATTAAGGTTGGGAGATGGAGAGAGGACATTCCTCCTGACAAGCTAGCCCAGCTGGAATTGTATCAGTCGATTAGAACTAGAACCCAATTAAACTAAAACAACAATGAGCTTCATATCAGACCTACAGTATGGCGAAGAAGGGGAGAGCACTCTTATGGAATTCCTCGGAGGGGTTTGTGAGAAACCCACAAAACAGCGATTAAAAGATTATGACTTCAAACATATAGACTCAGGGCACTTCTATGAGGTTAAGCGGGACAGACTTGCCCCTGAGACAGGAAACATAGCAGTAGAACTAGCCTTTAAGGGAAATCCTTCTGGGGTGACTCATACTAAGGCTGACTGGATGGTCTATATCATTGGGGAGTCCTTTTATAGAATCAGCCCTAAAGCCCTTCTGGCACTCACTACGGATGTCAGAAAGGTTATGGGGGGAGATGGGTGGAAGTCCCAATTAGCCCTCGTAAAACTAGAGGACTTTAAAAACGAGGCAGAACTGCTAATCTAATAAAGTATTTCTTAATAAATTTTCAATGCACATTGAAGTACAACATTCTAACAACGTGTTATTCTCTCAAGTAGACTCTATCGAGACTCTTGCAGGACGTACACCTAAAGACTTCGTAGCAATTGGAACCGAATTACTCGGGTCGGCACCAGCTGACACAGATGCAGCACTTGTAGCCCTTGCGGCTGCTGGCTACACAGTAAGAGTAGGCGATGACAATTCTATACTCTACTAACAACGCAAAACACAAACAAACAATTAAAAAGAGAACCTCACTGGTTCTCTTTTTTTATACCTCCTCAATCGCGCCGATTACTCCTCAACAATATCAAATCCATAAATCTCCCAGAACTTAATGTCATCAGAAGGCTTCAGCTTCGCTAGGACCCAACCCGCCCAGCTATTCTGGAACCACAACCCATCATTCCAAAACACCCTCATAGCATGACCGGCGCCAGGAATAGAAAAACTCTTATAGAAGTTCCCACTGACCTTACTAAAGAACCCCCCTCCAAGACTTACCGTAACAGCAACCCCATCCTTTCTCTTTACTAACTCTACCAGTTTCTCGTAACTGTAATCCTTTGAAGGTAATTTTTCGATGTTTATTAATCGCGCCCTCCCCATACCTACTCCCGCGAAGCGGACCGCCCGAGAAAGTTTTTCGGCCCTACCATTATATATCCTATCCAACCTTTTATACCACCTACTGAGGTAATCATAGCTGAACTCATTCCCAGTATGCCCCTCTATCGCCGCAGCTATTGCAACAGTCTGACACGAGCCGATGTCATCCCCATCAACCTCTGCCTGGTCCAACAACCTCAAAACCTTCCCTCTTAGCGGAGAAGGTATTTTCCCCTGTGGGCGATAATTACTTATATCCGTAGCCTCTATACGCTGTCTCATGTAACTAATATAGCACTACTTGGCACCACAGGAAGCCCTGAGGTTGTTGTAAAAGTGATGGCTTTGGTTTAGTGGTTTGGCGCAGCCTTGAGAGCGTAGCAAACATCCCCTGAGGTGGTCCAGAAAGTGATAGTTTTGGTCTGAGGTGGTTACCCCCCGGCTCTTTGAGGAGTAGTGGGGGCCTATCCTGGGTCTAGTAACCTCATGATAGCGAAGCCCCCCTCCCCCCTTTCGTTTTTAAAAGCCTATTGCTTCGCAATGCTTTAAGACGATTTGGGTGGTATGGGTGTTATTAAAAGAAAAAAAATAATGACACTTCATTGCTTTCTAACCCCAATCAACAATGAAAACTCTAGAA
>Ga0307935_1000711_pt1 | contig 13652 bp, 9 predicted proteins | sample OrgLakmetageno92_FD_201827 | JGI IMG/M metagenome (GOLD analysis project Ga0307935, IMG submission 201827) | Saline water microbial communities from Organic Lake, Antarctica - #92 | ecosystem: Environmental > Aquatic > Non-marine Saline and Alkaline > Saline | place: Antarctica: Organic Lake...
AATTTTTATCAATAATAATAATGTTGCTGATTAAAGTAATATCAATTTGTTTTTCAGACGTGATGATAATATTGAAATCACGCATAGGAAATATAAATTTACCTTGGTCAGATGAAAAAATAAAATCATTAATTTTGATTAGATGAAAATCATCTTTTTTTTTATAAAAATTTGGAGATGGATCAGCATATTTAATTTGGCTAAAATTTAATAATATTTTGAATGGTAAATTTATTTCAAAATCTTTTGTTTTTATTATTATGTTTTGTATTTCATTTAAATCATATTTTTTATTGATTTTAATTGTATTAAAATGTATCAAGTCTGGACCATTTATAGTAAATTTTTTATTAGTTTCAATATCAATATTTTTAACTTCGCATAAATTATTTTTATGTAATCTAGGTGGTGATAATGATTTAAATACATCATTCACAGACTTATTAAAAATATTAAAATAAATTTTATTATTTAGATTAAAATGTGGATATTCTAAATTTATTATATTATCCATTGTGTTTATATTTTGTTTAATGTATAATATTTACTTATTTAAAATAGATATATACATATATATATTCAATTTTTAATTAAACAAATTTATTTATTTAAGAATGTAAATAAATTAAACATTGTAATTATTAGTATTTATAAAGAAAATTAACACATTCAGTATTTGGTCTAGAATATTTAATAATATTATGGCACAAAATATGTATATTTCCATGAACTGATGTATTAAATTGCAATTTTAAATCTGTATATTCTGTCAGGTAAGCAAAATTATAATTAAGAAGTCCATTCTTTTTAATCCATTTATTATTTATTGTATCAAATGAAATAAATATACAATATGAATTTTTATAGAAAGATGAAATGATATTAGATATTTCACATGGATCGCTCAAAGACAGAGTCTTTAAAAGCAATCCTTAAGACTTTAGTCTTTGAGGAAATATATTTTCAAATATATCGTAATGTGAATTTGTCCATGTATCTATTTTAATGATTTGACAAGTAGATTCTAAACTATAAACATCATATTCGAATATAATTACATCATTATAAAAAAACTTTATTTTTTCAATTTTAGAATCAACATCAATAAATATTCCACTTATAGGACAACGAGAATTTAAACAGCAAATATTATCTTTAATATTTTGCTTTGTGAATGTATTTAATATATATGCATTTTTTATTATATTCTTAGAATTATTAGGATTTAGAAAATATTCAATTCTAGATGGTTCAATATATTTAATAGTATTAATTTTATCAGTTGGACAAATTAATGTATACATAACTATTTCATATGGAATATTATTCCTTGATTCAATAATAAAATTTGATGTTGAACAAAAATTTGTTATAAAAAAACTATTATTAATAAATAAGTTATCATTTAATTCAACATAATTATAATCATCATCATAATGTATATTTGAAATTTTTATAAGAATATCAAATGATATATTAAATTATATTCTGTCATTTATTTTTATTTGAAATTTATATATATCGTGAAAAGGATATTTTTTATTAATTTTAATAATTTTAGGACAAAAAGCTATATAATTTTCACCAACAATAATTGATTTATTTGTTACAACATTATAAGTTATATACTTGTATATTTCATTACTATAATTTGTTAATGGATCAGAAAATTGTCGAAAATTTAATTTATTTAATGGAAAATTAGGATGCAAATTTAGATATTGAAAATCAATGAATTCAGATTTGGATGGTATTATAATATTTGAATCTTGTTCAGAATCCTTCAAAATTATCTGATATGGAATATTTAATTTTGAAACTATAATAAATTCAACAGGATAATCTATGTAGTTCTTTATTGAATGTCCATTATTTAAAAATATTTCACAATTTAATTTAATATAATTATAATCATTATCAAAATATTTTCTTGAAATATTTATGACAGATTCAAAAGGTATTTTAATAATAAACCATTGTAATTTTTCAATAGAATAGGCTTTTATCTTAAATTCATATATATCATCTAAAGAATATAATTTATTAAATTTAATAAATTTAGGACAGAATGTTGTATATTCTTTGTCAATAGTTATAAATTCATTTGTAACAAAATCATGAGCATTTGTGTTAAAATTATTTGTAACAATTGTTAATTCATTAATAGGTAATTGTTTAATGTGTTGTATTGCAATATCTCCAACATATGTTTTATCAATAGAGAATATATAAATGGAACCTGAAATAAAATTATTAAATTCAAAAACAATATTTTTAATATCAATAAATTTATCAATAAATTTGATACAATACATATGTCTATTTTTGTAGTGAATATATTTAGGTGTTGTATCTACTAGATAATATGTATAAAATAATTTTATTCCATCAATATAAATGTCAATATTATTTATTAATTTATCAGAAACTATGAATACACCATTTATTTTTAATTTGTCATATACCAATTTATAACATTTTGTATTATTAATTTTATGTATTTTAAAATTGTTTTTCATAAAATAATATTGCTTATTATGTAAATTGCAATTAATATTGATAGTATTACTGATTAATGTGATATCAATTTGTTTTTTTGAAGTAATAATAATATTAAATTCTTGCATTGGAAATATAAATTTACCTAAATCGGATGAAAAAATAAAATCATTTATTTTTATTAAATAAAAATCATCTTTTTTTTTATATAAATTTGAGTTTGTTAATGTATCAGGATATTTGATATGACTCAAATTTAATAATATTTCAAATGGTAAATTTATTTCAAAACATTTTGTTTTAATTATTAAATTTTCTATTTCATTTAAATTATATTTTTTATTAATTTTAATAGCAACAATATGCATCAAATCAGTATTATTAATTGTAAAAAAATTATTTGTTTTAATGTTAATATTTTTAACATTATAAAAATTATTCTTAAAAATTTTATCAATATCAATTCCAAATACTTCATTTTTGGCAGTTATATCAAAAGAACTAACCTGTATTCTCTCATCAAAGTATGGATATTCTAAATCTATAATGTTGTTCATTGGTTAATTATTACAATTATTGTGTCTTCATATCTATAAATAATATAATCCAGCCAGATAACATCATTTAAAAATGGTATGATTTAATATTTGTAAAAATTCAATAATTGTTATAAAAATTGATATTAAAACATATTTAAATATAGATAATAATATATATAAGTAATAGAAATATGTTTTATTGTCCTAATTGTAACAATACTTTTGATATAACAAAATTATCAGCACAAGCAATAGAAGCATTGCAACAGGCAAATACAAATCAACATGGGGGATATTTTACTGATTCATTTACTGATTCATCATTAGAATCGAGTGCAAATGGGAATACAAGTGTTAAACAAATGATTAACTCTTTAATGCAACAGGGTGGAGGCAATATTGAAAATATTATTGAAAGTATTTTAAAAAAAACAATAAAAGATGAAGATATCAAAGGTGTATCAATTGATGATATAACAAATAATCAATCATATAAAAAATTAAATAAAAAAGAAAAAGAAAGAGTATATAATAAAATACAAGATATGTTGCCAATAGATAAAAAAAGAACATCTCAAGTGAAAAAAAATGAAGAAGTTGACAAAGCATATTTTATTTGTAATAATTGTAAATTTACAAAAAAAATAGAACCACGAACTATGATTTTTAGTAAAAGTTCAAAAATAGTATCACAAACATATATAGCAAGTGATTATAGTTCAATGATAAATAGTAAAATATTACCAATAACAAGAGAATATATATGTCCAAATGATAAATGTGAGAGTCATAAAGATCCAGTTAAAAAAGAAGCAATATTTTTCAGAATGAATAATACATTCAAATTAAAATACATATGTAAAACATGCAAGACTCAATTTTAATTTTACAAATGTAAATGTTGATTAATAACCAAATAAATGAGTTTACATAATTTAAATTATTTTTAATTATATTTATTTTGAATATAATTAAAAATAAATTTACAATCTAGATTTTTTTTTAATTAAAAAAATGAGTCTTACAACCTAATTTATTTTTAATACTCAATTCTTGAATATTAAAAATAAATTGAGTCTTCAACCTAATTTTATTTTTAATTAACCTAATAAATTAGGTTAATTAAAAAAAAATTGAGTCTTGCAACCTAATTTTATTTTTATATTTTGTTTATTTTATAAACAAAACATAAAAAAAAATTGAGTCTTCAACCTAATTTTATTTTTAATTAACCTAATAAATTAGGTTAATTAAAAAAAAATTGAAATAAATATAAAATATGTAAAGTAATATAAATATATAAATAAAATATATTTCTATTCATATATAAAATGGTAAAGCAATCAGTAAATAAAAAAACAGGAAAATCAAAAAAATCTATATTTGAAGCGTCGAATGATGAAAATATAGATAATACGGACACATATAACAATGATAAAACAAAAGATACAGAAGATCAAGAAAATATAGAAGATGAAGAAACTATAGATGACGAAGAAGAAGTAGATAGTGAAATAGAAGATGAAGACGATTTAAATGATAATGTAGAAGTGGAAGATGAAGATATTGAACTAACTGCGAATAATGAATTTGAAAATGATAAAAAATGCATATATAATTATGCAGAAAATTCAGATTCAGAAAATGAAGAAGATGAGCCAGAAGAATTATTTGATGATGATGAACAACAAGAATCAAATATAGTTGATAAAGAAAAACGAATAACAAAACCAATATTATATAAATATGAAAGAGTGAGATTAATAGGGACACGATCAAAGCAATTAGCAATGGGTGCGAAACCATTAATAAAAAATGCAGATGATTTAACATCAGAAGAGATAGCAACATTAGAATTAAAACACAACAAGATTCAAATGATAATTGAAAGACCTTTGCCAAATGGTAAGAAAGAATTATGGAAAACAAGTGAATTAAAACATTAATTATAAAGTTGTCTTGTTATATATATTTTATATTTATTTATTAAATAAATCAAATAAATATAAAATTTCAAGTAATAAACAGGTCATAAATTATTTAAATTACAAGAAATTAAAAATTTTAATATATAATAAAATTAATAAAATCAAGTAATATTAGGTCATGATTTAATAAAAAAATTGAAAAAATAAATAAAAATATTGAATAAGTAAATATAAAAAATATTTAAACTCACATAATATTTTATAGGTAATGTCAAATAAGAATATCGAATTAAACGAAAATATAAATAAATTTCAAGAGTTTATGAATAATCATAAGGTAACTGAAAAAGGATGTTATCATACACATACATTATTAGGTCCGCCATATGGAAAATTTTTAATTGAGGATGAATCATTAGATGAATTCATGAATTTATATTGTCAATTAGTTGGAAAAACAAATTTATATGTAGTAGAAAGACCGAAAGACATAGGACCATTAATGATTGATATAGATATGAGATTTACAGAAGAATATAATGAAAGACAATATACATATAATGATATAGCTGTAGTGATAGAAAAATTAATAAGTGTTATGAAGAAATATTATAAATTAAAACAAAAAAATGTTACAGCATATATATTTGAAAAGAATAAACCATCAAAAGATGCAAAAAATAAACAATACAAAGATGGATTTCATATAATATTTCCAAATTTGCCAATGACAAAAGAAATGAGATATGTAGTGATAGAAAAAGCAAAAGAAGAAATAATAACAGGTAAATATTATGATCATTTAAAATTCATAAATAATTTTGAAAAAGATGTATTTGATACAAGTGTAGTGGAATCAAATGGAATGATGATGTATGGATCAAAAAAATATGGAGGACAAATATATAAATTAACTCATATTAAAAAAAATAATGAGGAAGTTCAACTGGTGTCAAAATGTGATCATCAAAAAATTGCCAGGATAGTATCAAATAGGAAATTTTCGGATGATTGTGAACAAGTTGTATACAAAGTTGATGAATCGACAATAAATAATATTATTGAAGAAGTATTGACAAAAATAGGTAAAAATAAAAAAAATAAAAAAAAAGAGAAAAAAGATACAGAAAGTGATTATTTATTAGATGATGATTATTTTGATTTTGGTAATAATGTAAAAGATAAAAATATGAAAAAGAAATATGAAAATGATAGTTCAAAAGAAATTCAAACAGCAAAAAAAATAGCGAAAATATTGAGTAAAGAAAGAGCAGAAAATTATGGAGATTGGATAGCAGTAGGTTGGGCACTACATAATATAAGTCCAACATTATTAAATTCATTCAAACAATTTTCAAGAAAATCTCCACACAAATATGATGAAGCAGAATGTGACAAAGTTTGGAATTCTGCACGTAATGATGGTTATTCATCAGCTTCATTACATTTATGGGGTAGAGAAGATAATTTAGAAGAATATAAAAAAATAATGAAAGAAAATGTAAACGAATTAATAATAAAAGCAGAAACAGGAACAGAGAAACATGTGGCAGATGTAGTGTATGAATTATGGAAATATGAATTTAAATGTTCATCCATAAAGAATAATGAATGGTTTCATTTTGAAAATCACAGATGGAATAGTATAGAATGTGGTTATAAATTAAATCAAAAAATATCAAATGATTTAGCACTTGAATTTACAAAACTACATTATAATTATATGACGGCAATGATTGGAGCAGAAGGTCTAGATCAAGAAACAAATAATTTAAAAGCTAAAAATTTAATGAAATTAATAACAAAATTAAATACACACGCATTCAAAGTAAAAGTAATGGCAGAATGTTGTATGTTATTTTACGATAAAAAATTTACTGAATTATTGGATAGTAAAAGAAATTTAATAGGTTTTGAGGATGGTGTATATGATCTACTAGAAAATAGATTTCGTGATGGTTTACCAGATGATTATTTAACATTGTCAGTAGGTTATAATTATCCAAAACATTTACATGTTGAACATCCACATGTGAAATGGGTTGAAGAATTTTTGTCACAAGTGCAAACTTCTGATGAAATTAATATGTATTTAAAAATTTTGTTATCCAGTTATCTTGATGGATATACTAAATCTGAACAATTTGTTATATGGACTGGAACTGGTTCTAATGGTAAAAGTAAGACAATGGAATTGTTTCAAAATTCATTTGGTAATTATTGTGGTATTTTACCTACTACATTATTAACACAAAAGAGAATATCTGCAGGATCAGCAAATCCCGAATTAGCAAAATTGGCAGGAAAAAGATTTGCAGCATTTCAAGAACCAGAAGAAGGAGAAACTTTATATGTTGGTCAAATGAAAGAATTAACAGGTGGAGATAAAATAACTGCTAGAGGATTATATAAAGATCCAGTAGATTTTAAACCTCAATTTAAATTACTATTAGTTTGTAATATCCTTCCAAATATTCCGGCTCAAGATGATGGAACTTGGAGACGTCTTAGAGTTACTCCTTGGGAAAGTAAATTTGTTGATACTAAAAATGGTTTATATAATGGTAAACCTTTAAAACCTAATCAATTTAAAAAAGATAGATCTCTTACTGAAAAACTTGAAAAATATGCCCCTGCTTTAATGTGGTTGTTACTTAATGTTTATTATCCTATTTATCAAAAATCTAATTATGATATTAGTAAATTCGAACCTAATAAAGTTAAACAATATACTATTGACTATCAAAAGAAAAATGACTTTTATCTTGAATTTTTAGAAGAACATTATATTAGCACTGGTGATAAAAAAGATAAAGATAGTTTAACTAATATATATACTACTCTCCGATTTTGGATTAGAGAAACACAAAATGGTGTAAGATGTCCTTCTAAAAAGGAATTAAAACAATATTTAATAAATAAAAAATATATATGTAAAGGAAATAATATACACGGTTTGAAATATGTTGACAGAGAAGAAGAATCTGATAATGATGACGAATTTTAATAATATTTAAATTATATGCATAATCATAATTTTAATTATATAAAACTTTTTATATAATCAAAATTATTTCATATTTAATTAATTTGATATTTTATTAACAATAAATATTGAATTTCAATATATATAATTAATATATTCTATTAAAAAAATAGTTTTTATATATATAATCATTATGCCATTATTATCCTTCACTTTAATTGAAACTATTTTATTTGGTGCTAAGACTACTTTTTTATTAAGTACTATTGGTAAAGACATAATATTGAAAACATTAAGTGCAACATCAGAATCAATAATATCAATAACAACCTATATACTTGATAGTAAACATTCATGTATAAATGAAATAAAGCAAAAAATAAATATTATGGATTTGCAATTCACAATCACTATAATTAAACAGATAATACAAGAACAAAACAATAATTTTGATAATTTACAAGAATCCGTTAAAAAAGCAATATTAGGAGTTAATTATGTATTAAAAAAAATAGAAAAAGAATTAAAAGAAATAATAAAAAATCTAGAATATCACGAAACATTATATTTTAATCAATGGAGAAATTTAGATTGTGATAATAATATAAATGAAATAACTAATTTAAATAAAATTTTAATGAAAAGATATAATTTATTAATAGATCTATTGAAAATATATAATTGTAATACAAATTCAATACCAAATGATTCAAAAATTAATAAGAATGTAAGAAATTTAGATCAATTATATGAAGAAATTAATTATTTCTAAAATATTTTATTTATTATAATAATTTGATCAGTCAATGTCTAATATTAAATATAGATTGTAATATATATAATATAAATTTATTGTTATTTACTATTAATAACAATAAATTTGTATGATTTTATTTTATAAGGATAATAAAAGTTTAAAATATGTTGAAGAAAAAAATATTTTACATGATTTGTATTTTTTAAAAGCAAGAGTTCCTACATACCAAGATATTACTAAATATATTGAAGAAAGTGATAATAAAGTTAAAGATTTTTTTAAAAATAAAGATATTAAAAAACAAATTAAAACAATAAAAGAAAAAATATCGAAAATTGATTTATATGTTCCATTATATGATGAATATACAAAAAATTTATATTTAATAAACAGATCGGCAGTTTATAATCGTGTAATTTATCAACATTATAGATTTCCAAATAAATATTTATATGAATATTTATTAAATAGAAAAAAAAAAATATCAATAAAAGTTAAAAATATACAGGAAAAAGATATTGAGAAAAGTTTAGGAGAATTCAAAAATTCAAACAATATTCATTATATTAAAGCAAAGACAAATAAATTATTAATGAGAGAATATCGTAAATTATGTTTAATGTTAGATTTTTTAAATTCTTTTGATTTAGACATTTTAAATCAAACTTATATTTATGTTTTTTACAATTATTCTAATGAAGTTGGTAAAGATATTACTATTTGTAAAAAACCTTCTTTCTTACCACATTTTGTTCACATTAATCCATATTATAAAAGGAGTGAATTAATTAATTTGGCACTTAATATGAATTTAATAAAACCAACTAATATTTATTATGATAATGAAAAAGTTATGCAATTATGTAAATTGATAGTTCAGAATGATATTTCATCTGATACAATATTAAAACATCAGATATATATGATAAAAGAAAATAAAATAGGGATAATTCAATATTATTCATTACAAGGTAGCTTTTTTATAAATAAATATTTAAGAAATGATTCTGAATATAAAAATATTTTATTAGAAAAAACTATTCATGCTATTTATGATTTAATTAATTCATCGCCTGAATTTGACAAATCATATACTTTATATAGATTTATTAAAAGTGATTTACATTTACAACATCTTAAAGTTGGAGATATTTATACATCAAATAGTTTTATAAGCACAACAAGAGACCCATTTTATAAATCAGATATATATAAATTTGGTTTCATATTGATTAAAATAAAAATACCTGAAAATATAAAAGGGATTGCATTATGTATGGAAACATATTCACATTTTCCAGAAGAACAAGAAATAATATTGGCACCATCATGTAATTTAAGGTTGGATAGTAAAGATGAAAATACACCTTATTATCATACTGACGATTTATTTGAATCTAAAGTAAAAACTAGATATGAATTCACTTATATTGGCAAAGACAGTTTTAATATTCCTAATAAAGAATTATATATTGATACTAAAACTATTGACTTTTTAAAAATTGATAAAACTGATTCTATTACTATTGAGGAACGTATTGCTTATTTTATGAAAAATATGTTAACTCCTTATTTTCAATACAGAGCAAAAATAGGGACAGAAGTTTATGATATTATTGTTGAATGGTATGATAGCACAAGTGTTTATGAAAAATTCTATGCTGCTAAGACAAATAATGGTTTTTCAATGTATACAATAAATAATAACCATATCACTTTTTTTATAGAAATAGGTGAAGATATTGATGGATCATTTATGTATGTTAATTATTATTTTAAATTTTCATCAACTAATATTAAAAAAAATTATACTGATGATGATTTTATTATATTTATATCATCTATAGCATATTATTTTGAAATAAAGAATGTTGTAATTTATGCTGATTATTCATCTTGTGAAACTAATAAAAATATAGAAAATCGAGATCTAAATAATGGAGGATTTCAAATATATTACGGTGGTAATTATTGTGTTGATTTTTATAATTATTTTAAATTCAACAAAAAACGTTTTAAAACCATTGATTCTACTGAATTAAAATCTAGTTTCAGTTATTATCAATTAAATAGACTTGTTAAAATTGATCCAATTAAAATTTTGTCTAAGAAAGATCGTGACGAAATATATCAAATATATATCAAAACTTATAAAGAATATGTTTCACCTGATAAAAATAATTTGGCTGATTTTTTTGTTTGGATGGTTGATAATCATTGTATACTTGTTGAAGAATTCATTAAAAAAATGAACCGCTTATTTGATATTGATAATCCTTTTAATAAAGATTTTTATATCCTTGATTCTGTTTCATTTTTATATAATAGACAAATGATTGATGAATACCCACTATTTTCCAGTCGAAAATATGATACTGATGTTGATAATGATAAAGATGATACTAATAAAAAACATTTACCTAAAAACAATTATAGACTTGAAATCGCAAATTTACAAAATAATAGATCTCGTTTTTCAAATATCACTGGCACTATTGATATTTAATAATTTATTTTTTTTTATATATTTCTTGTATATTATTATTAAACTAAATAATAATAATAATGTGCATATTACTTTTATTGGATTTATTAATGATTTATTATTATTAAATGTCTCTAATACTGGCAAATCTTTTTTTGTTATTTTTATTGATGATCCGCTATCATTAGATTGAATATCATTTATATTATTATTTATTTTAAAATCTACAATATGATCTTTTGAATTTATTTCTAATTTTTTTTTAATTTTATTTTTATACCATGGTTCATTTGGTTCTATTAATACTACATTTCTTCCTTTTTGAGATTTCCAATTATTGAATTTTTCTATCATATTTTCTGATGCATTATTATTAATTATATCTCGAGTTACTTGATAATCATTTATTTTCTCATATTCATTTTGTATTTCTAACATTTCATTATTAATGTTATGCCTTGAATCATTTATATTCACAATATTATTATCATTACAATGCATATAATTTATTGATATTTTATTATGCCCTTGATATGATAAAAAATAAAATTCATTCATATTTGTTTTCCCATTATTTAATTCATTTTTACCTATATATTCTTCTATAAACTTTTTATTTATTATTATTGAATCATTTATTAATGGTTTTTTTATTGATGCTAATAAACTTAAATCCATATAATCATCATCTCCAATAGATTTCCATATATTCATACCATCTACATTCCCTCTCACTTTTATAAAATCTTTTGGATGCTTTGAAATATTTTTATTTGTGTTAACTAGTGGTATAGTTAATTTTGATGGCAATATTCTATTATTTTTAGTTGGAAACCATAAATTCCCAAATGATATATATTTTTTTGGATCTATTTTATTATTACATAATATTGTTTTTATCTTATTATTGCATATTTTCCAAATACTGTCGTTACGTGATTTATTTACTAATTTTAATAGTAATTCTGGTTCATTTGTCTGAATAAATATAAATGGAAGGTCTTTTTTACTACATTTTGTGTATTCTTGGTCGTCTATTAAGCAGTTTTTATTCAAATTATTATTAGTATATTGAACTAGTTTATCTCCTGATATATTCATTATTAATGTATGATTCATATTTATTTCGTCTTTTATATGTTTATAAATGATATTTTTTTCATTTAATGTTATTTATTAAAAAAAATTGAAATTTAAAGTATTTACTTGTTTCATTTAGAATTATTATTAACCATAATTACATACACATAATAATTTTATACATTAAATAATATTTTTAATATATAAATAACATTTTTTTTACTTTACAAACTATATAACCATATTTTTATTAAGCAATAAATTAATAAAACATATTAACTAATAACTAATAACTAATAACTAATAACTAATAACTAATAACTAATAACTAATAACTAATAAATAATAAATAATAAATTATTTTAAATAATATAAATTTTATAATTTCATAATGTATTTTGACGACGTTCCATGTGTAGATTTTGCCACTATTACTAGAAATTTAAGAAAATCAACTTATGGTTCATATGAAGATATACAATCAATTAAACCAGCATTAGATTATCTTGATAATAAGGCTAGGTTTATACAAAACACTAAATATGAATATGGTTATATTGCCCATGATAGAGAACGTCCATATGATGGAGTAAATGTTAATACTACATCATACTCGTGTGATTCTCAAATAATTCCTGGTCAGGGTTTACCAGGAATGCATAGAGGAACAGGAGGTCGTCCACTTGATCCATCAGCATGGTGTCCACGAAATACAATGCTCAGTGCATTTTATGTCAAATAATTTATAATTATTTTTCATTTTTTTTGAACAAATTTTGTTATTTTATTAATAATTAGCTTTAAAAGCTCAACTTTAATAAAATAAATTTTATTGTTTTAAATTTTGAATATATTTTATAAATATTTTTTTATTAATAAAAAAATACTTATAATTATTAAATTTATTTAATATCATTAAACCATTCATCATTCATACATTCTTTTGGTGAAGGTCTTAAATTATGATTATAATTTAATAATTTATAAATCAATGACAAAGTTTGATTTAATTGTTTGTCTGAAATATTAAAATTTGGATTCATATGTTTTATTAATTTTGTTGACAATGATTTATAACTTATTTTGTCCAATCCTTTTAATAGATTATTATTTTTTAAAAATAATTTACGTTTCTCACATTTATTTAATAAATATTCTGGAATATCTCCTAATATTTTTTGAAATTCAGCTAAATGTGATCTATCGCGTGTCATTTTTTTTGTTTTATTTGGATCAAATAACATTCTTCCAGTTAATAATTCATATATTACACATCCAACTGACCACATATCGCATTTATAATTAATTTCACCATATAAAATTACTTCAGGAGATCGATAATATCTCGTTTGTATTTCATGATGCAAATCTTCTTTTT
>Ga0307935_1000719_pt1 | contig 13526 bp, 10 predicted proteins | sample OrgLakmetageno92_FD_201827 | JGI IMG/M metagenome (GOLD analysis project Ga0307935, IMG submission 201827) | Saline water microbial communities from Organic Lake, Antarctica - #92 | ecosystem: Environmental > Aquatic > Non-marine Saline and Alkaline > Saline | place: Antarctica: Organic Lake...
GCAGATGTGATCCGTAGCTCCAGTAATGATGTGCCCGCTGGTGTTATCGAAACCCAAGGCGGCGAAATCCTTTTGCGCATGAAGGAGCGTAAGGAATTTTCCGACGAATTCGGACAAATAGAAATCGTTGAATCTGGAGATGGTTCTTCAGTTCTACTCGCTGACATCGCGGATATTCGCGACGGCTTTGAGGAACGTGGATTTCATTCGAAGTTCAACCGGACTCCGTCAGTGCAGTTGGAAATCTACCGCGTGGGCGACCAATCTCCGATGGACGTTTCCGACTCAGTTTTTGAAGTCATGGAGAACTTCGCAAAAAGCCTACCCGCGGGAATTTCCTGGCGTATCGATGGCAACCAGGCAGAGGAGTATAGTGGGCGGATGTCACTACTCATTGAGAACGGTTTGTTGGCGATTCTGATTGTTCTCGCAATCCTCACACTCTTTTTGGAAATGCGCTTGGCCTTCTGGGTCATGATGGGAATGACAGCATCATTCATCGGCGGGATCGTCTTCCTACCCGTTGTCGGTGTGAGCATCAGCATGATCTCAATGTTCGCCTTCCTAATCGTCCTGGGGATCGTTGTCGATGACGCGGTAGTTGTCGGTGAAAACGTCTATGAAATGCGCCAGACGGAGAAAAATCCGCTACTCGCAGCCATCAAAGGGGCCAGGGAAGTCGCTCATCCTGTGATCTTCAGTATCCTCACGACAGTCGTCGCATTTATTCCGCTGATCTTCATTCCCGGGACCATCGGCAAATTCTGGCAGCCTTTGCCCTTCGTCGTCATCGTCGTATTACTGGTTTCGCTCGTTGAAGCCCTGCTTATTCTCCCATCCCACCTCGCCCACTTAAAGCGCAACCCCAAACGCTCGCGCATCAGCCACCGCATCCATGAACTCCAGCAGCGTTTCTCGAAAGGCTTCACCAAATTCGTCAACACACACTACCGCCGACTGCTCGAAGCCTCTCTCAAGTTTCGTTATGTCACTATCGCTGCTGCGCTGGCCCTATTCCTAATCATCGGCGGCTACGCAACCAGTTCGCACATGGGAATGATTCTCATGCCCGAAGTTTCTGCTGACGAGATCGAAGCAGGAGTCACGCTTCCCGTCGGATCAACACCTGCCCAAGTCGCCAAGGTCGCGGATGACGTCACCGAAGCAACCCACCGAATGTTTGAAAAACACGACCTCCACCGCTATGCTGAAGGAATTAAAACCAACGTCCGCGGTGGCACTTTCGTCGATGTCGAAATCGTGATGAAACCACCCAACGAGCGCGATATCACCGCACCGGAAATCATCCGACTCTGGCGTGATGAAATCGGTGATATCGCGGGTGTCGATCAGATCACCTTCGAAGCCGAATCCGGCCCTGGCGGCTACCGCCCCGACATTCTCGTGAGCCTCAGCCATTCGGATACCGATGTTCTGGAACAAGCCAGCCAAGCGCTGCTCAAACGCGTCGAAGAATTCGAAACCTCTCGCGACGTGCGCGATGATTACGAGAAAGGCAAAAAACAGCTGGATTTCAAACTACGCCCCGAGGGCCGCGCACTGGGCCTGACCAGTGACAGCGTCGGTCAGCAGGTTCGCGACGCCTTCTTCGGTGCACTTGCGCTTCGCCAGTTACGCGGAACCAACGAAGTAGAAATCCGCGTCAAACTACCCAAGGAACAGCGCATGGAACTGCACAACCTCGAAGAGCTCGTAATCCTCACTCCCGATGGCACGGAGGTTCCCTTGTTCGATGTGGTGGACATCGAACGCACCGAGGCTTTCAACTCCATCAACCGCCGTGACGGACGGCGCGTTGTGAACATCGAAACCGATGTCGAACCGAAACGTGCGATCGGCCAGGTGATCACAGCTTTACGAAACGAGGTCCTACCGGAAATCCGGGCTGACTTTCCGGGTGTCACTTGGACCTTCGAAGGCAGTGAATCTGACATGCGTGAATCAACCCAAGCACTATGGAGCAGCTTCTCGGTGGCAATGGTTGTAATCTACTCCATTCTCGCCATTGCCTTCCGAAGTTACCTTCAGCCATTCATCGTTCTCGCCGCCATCCCGTTTGGCATCATCGGCGCGGTAATTGGTCACATCCTTCTTGGATTCGATATATCCCTTATCAGCCTGATGGGTGTCATCGCCCTCAGTGGGGTTGTGGTAAACGACGCACTCATCATGATTGACTTCGCTAACCGCGAAACGCGCGGTGGCTCCGCTCCCTATCAAGCGATCCGTGACGCCGGCTTACGCCGCTTCAGGCCCATCATCCTCACGACCCTAACTACCTTTGGCGGCCTCACGCCCATCATCTTGGAACGGTCCATGCAAGCGCAGTACCTTATCCCCATGGCCATCTCACTAGGTTTCGGTATTGTGTTCGCGACCGGCATTATCCTCCTATTGGTCCCCTGCCTCTATCTGGCGCTTGCCGATCTTAAAAATCTATTCAAGCCAATCAACTGATCCTGCTCACACTACCTTCCGGAGCATTTCCAAATACTTCTCTTGGGAAATTTCATATCCTCCAAAAGTCCTGAGATGATCGGTCATCCACTGGGTATCTAGTATTTCAAAGCCTCGCTCACGTAGCATTTCCACCAAGCCGACCAGCGCCACTTTGGAGGCATCAGTCTTTCTAGAAAACATGCTTTCGCCGAAAAACGCCTTTCCAATCGAAACTCCATAAAGCCCTCCCTGCAGCCCCTCATCATCCCAGCACTCGACTGAATGTGCGTAACCAAGTTCATGTAAGCGGCAGTAACTTTCAGTGATCACTGGATCGATCCAAGTTTCCTGCCGTTCTCCACATCCGGCCATCACCTCTCGAAACGCTGTGTCGTGACGGACACTGAAGGCACCTTTCTTTAAAGCCTTACGCAAGCCCCGTGAAATACGAAACCTTTCATCCAGCGGAATTAGGCCCCTCATCTTGGGGGCGACCCATACAATTTCTCCATCTTCGGCCATAGGGAAAATTCCACTAGCATACGCTTTCAGCAAAAACTCCGGAGGAATTATTTCCATGGTAGATTCCTAGCTCGGATCGGGCTCGTAGGCCAACCAATCCCCAGTTTCCAGAAGACGCGCGTTCTCAAGTTTGCTATTCCATTCCCAAGCCCATGCGATGTGTTCAATTCCGGATTCAAGTTTTACGGAAATTTCAATGCGCCGGTATTCGTCCGGCTCGGCTGGATCAGGGGAAATACCCTCGAACACATCAAGCTCCGAGAGCAGCTCGTCGCTAACAAAGAACAGGTCTCCGAGCACTCGTCCCGCCTCATCTGTAATGAGAGCTGGATAGAGAAACTCCGGATTCAAAGTTACCTCGTAAATCCGTCCCGAAACCGAACCTGCTCCGAGCCATTCCGAACCACTCATCCTAAAGTGATTTGAAGCCCCTTTCCGCAGAGTTCCGTATACGAAGACGAGATTCCGATTCATTTTTTCAACTGCACTGAAACCTCACTATCGAGCATCACCCGCAGATCATCCAATCCCTGTCCCGTATCGGCAGAGATCGCAACGATCTCGACTTTCGGGAAGCGAAGCCGGAATGCGGCAAGGTTTTCCTCAGAACCTTCGAGATCCATTTTATTTGCGATCACCTTCCAAGGGAATCTAGAGAGGTCCTCATCATACTCCTTGATTTCAGTCCGAAGGATTTGGATATCACTAATCGGATCACGACCTTCGCTGCCAGCCATATCAACGACAAATAACAACACACGACAACGGGTGATATGACGGAGAAACTCGTGACCAAGCCCACGATTCTCGTGAGCCCCTTCGATCAGACCCGGAATATCCGCAACTGTGCAGCGCCGGTATCCACCGAACTCAACCACACCGATCATCGGCTGCAGTGTGGTGAACGGATAAGAGCCAACCTTAGGTCTTGCTGCGGAAATTTTCCCGAGAAGAGTGGATTTTCCAGCATTTGGGAAACCTACTAAACCAGCATCCGCAATACGCCTGAGCTCAAGGTAATACACACCTTGATCGCCGGGAGTGCCGGGGGTGAATTCGATGGGAGTTTGATTCGTTGGTGTCCGGAATTTGAAATTTCCTTCGCCACCAATCCCACCTTCACAGAGCACGAATTTCTGGCCCTCTTCGATTAAATCGGCGATCGGTTCGAGGTCAATACCCTCTTCACTGCGCTCGTATTCAACCGCTTCATTCACGTTCAGCGCATTGGTCCGATAGACCACTGTTCCTGGAGGGACTTTACCGATTTTTTTCAAACCACCTCTGCCCGTTTTTTTATGTTTCGAGCCATGCTTTCCATCCTCCGCGATTAATTTTGGATCGTAGTGGTATTGGCGAAGAGTATCAGTGGAGTTGTCGACGACTAGAATCACATCACCGCCGTTACCACCATCACCGCCATCCGGGCCTCCTCTGGGGACGAACTTCTCTCGGCGATACGAAACGTGACCGTTACCGCCGTCGCCAGCCTTGGCGAGAATTCTGATGTGATCGATGAACATGTTGAGAGCTTCTACCCACGATTGGCGGGCCGTCAACGGCAATGCATCAGCCAGCAAACGCCAGCGCACGTTGTTTCATCTGTGTCGCCATCAGGTTGAGTGCGTTCGCGCGAGTCGGAGCGAGATGTTCCTTAAGGCCGGTCTGTTCAACAAAACTCATATCGGCAGTAAGAATATCGTCGGGTTTCTGACCGCTGAGCACGTCAATAAAAAGCGCGATCATTCCCTTTGTGATGAGCGAATCCGAGTCTGCGTAGTAATAAACCGCCCCTTCTTTTAACTTAGCGTCCAACCAGACCTGTGACTGACATCCTTTGATTAGGTGTTCCGAATCCCTAGATTCCTCAGGAAGTGGCTCCAGCTGCTTTCCTAGGCCGATGACGTATTCGTATCTCTCCGTCCAATCTTGAAAAATTTCTAGATTCTCGAGTAGCTTCGTTTGTTTTTCTTTAATCTCGCTCATGAAATTCAGTTAGTGGAATGGAAGGCAGGATTAGGAAAACTTCAAGTGTTGATCAAGTCGCTGGAGCCAATCTCTGCAATAAACGCCCGCAAATGAAGCAAATCGGCGCAAGTAGCAGGCAAATCAAAAAGACTGGATCAGCTTTTTCGATCAAGCCCTCCTGATACCAGAGAAAACCCATCGGCAGTAATAGCGCCCAATCCACCAGCGGAATACCTGCAAGCAATCCGGAAACATGGGCGGGAACGGGGCTCTGAAACTTCGTAAAACACAGAAACATCCAGAGCCCAAAGGGAATCAAACCCAACCATCCGAGGGATGGTATAGCGATCAGGGGTAACCCGGCAGCGAGAAGCCCCGCACCAAGCAGAAGTCCCCTCGCCTGCCATTTTTGTTTCGCAGGAAGATCCCCCCTCGCCTCCCACCGCGCACTGAGTGAAAGAGAAACGATGTAAATCAATAAAGCGATTGCTGGAATGATCACAGGTGCCTCAAGCAGCGGAAGAACAGCTGAGAAACCCAGTAAAGGAAGGCATGCTCTGCACAATCCCATCGGTATTACCGACCACGCAACCTGCTTGTGGATCCAAGTATATTGGGCGATCAACGCCACCAGAATCAAGGAAATCACCAGTGCTAACACCCCATACAAGCCAGCAAGAATCAATCCAGCAACCAACCCAAGGCTACCAATTGTAAGATAGATTCTTGGAGAAAAAAGCTCTTGGGGTAGAGCGCGCTCGGGACGATTTTTCCTATCCCAATCTAGGTCTTTCCAGTCGTTGAGAAAATTGGCTGAAATGTAGAACAGAACCACAGCGATAGACATCAGCCAAGGCCATCGAAAATCGCCTTCGGAAAGAACGCTACCGAGTACTACGCCAACAGCAAGGTTACTCAACACACTGGGGACATTCGCGATCCTCGCCGTCGCCAACAGTGCCCTGACCTTGCTTTCATAACTCATGGTAGAAGCACAACCCACCGCACGGGAAACGCAAGCTTTCGCTGCAGGAACGATTACGAAATTTGTTCGAACATGCCGTTCGAATCACCAATACGCTCCGCCTTCGCACCCATTCGTTCGCTCAGGGACAAATAAAGATTGGTCATCGGCGTGCCCTCCTTCGCTTCTACCACACGGCCTTGCCTGACCCCACCCCCGTGGCCGGCCAGAATGATTGGAAGATCCCGATGGTTGTGGCTGTTGCCATCACTGATTCCACCACCGTAAACAATCATGGAGCTATCCAAGAGGTTCCCCTCGCCATCCGGCGTGTTTTTGAGCTTCTCGATGAACCACGCAAATTGCTCCATGTAAAAATGATCTATTTTCGAAATCTGTTCTAGGTTTCCTTCATTACCACGATGGTGTGATAGCTGGTGATGCCCATCCGAGACACCGATTTCAGGGAAACTTCGCCCTGATCCATCGTGCGCTAGGAGGAATGTCGCGATACGTGTGGCATCCGTTTGAAAGCCCAAAGCCATCATCTCATACATCATTCGAATGTGTCCTTTATAGGTCTCTGGAATTCCTGACGGACGCCGTTGTTCAGGAACCTCGATTTGAAATTGCTCGGCATTTTCAATACGAGACTCCACATCTCTGACAGCAGTCAGATATTCTTCCATCTTAGCCCTATCCGCTCCGTCCAACCGAGAGTCCAAGCGTTTCGCGTCATCCATCACGAAATCTAATACGCTTTTACGTTGGGCGCGCCGCAACCGATCCAGCTTGGGATTCCCCGAACCGAAAAGTTTCTCGAACACCAATCGCGGATCACGTTCCGCAGGAGCCGGCGTGGACTCGCTGCGCCAGGAAAGATTGTATTGGTATGCGCAGGAATATCCGGAATCGCAATGACCCGAGCGGCGAGGAGGATCTGTTGAAAGCTCCAAGGAGGGAACTCGAGTTTTGTGTCCGATCTGTTTGGCGATGATCTGGTCAACTGATTCCCCTAAGTGAATATCCGCACCAGCGGTTTTCCGTGCCTGACATCCAGTCAAAAAGGTAGCGTTGGCTCGCGCGTGGTCACCTGCTCCGTCGCCATTGGCAAATGCCTTGTCATGCTCAAGATGACGCAACACCGAGTAATCATTTCTCAAACCACCAAGAGCAGCCAACCCCTCAGAAGTATTTTTAGCTCCTTTGGGAAACCATGTGTTCACGTTTACCCCATTTGGAATGTAAACGAATGCCAGACGCGTCGGCCGGGAAACAACAGTCGCAGCAGCAAGACTCGGTAAGCTAGGCAGCGCCAGAGTGCAGGCGAGTCCTTTGATGAATGTGCGTCTGTTATTCATGGTATCTTGGAGTTTTATTCTCGTTTGAATTGAAAAGGGACGGATTCGACAACCGCTTTTATCCAACTATTGAAACGCGCTTCGTCTTCATTAGCTTTCAAAACAATCTGATCAATCGCAGGTCTGTCGTAGTATTCAATTCCGCGACCTAGGCTATAAGTTAGCAATTTCACGGCCACCGCACGATGAAATTCCTTACGATAGTCCTGAATTAGAATCCGACTGAGCTCCTCCGCGCTTTCAAAACTTTGCCCTGTAACCAGCTTACCAGAACTATCGATCGGCATTCCCCGGTCCTGTGAACGCCATTTACCGACCGCATCGAAGTTCTCAAGCCCAAATCCAATCGGATCCATCAGGGCGTGGCAGGATGCGCAGTTTGGATTGTCCCGATGCTGAACCAGCTCGTCACGCAAGCTGGTCGAATGCTTCGCTTTGTTATTGTCCGACTCCAGGGCTGGCACGTTTGGTGGGGCCGGTGGTGGCGGAGTATTCAGTAGATTTTCCAGTACGTATTTACCTCGGAGCACCGGAGAAGTCCGAGTTGGATGGGACGTCAGGAGTAACACCGAACCGTGGCTCAGCAGTCCGCGGCGCTGAGTTCCCACAAGCGATACCTTCCGGAATTCTTTACCCTCGACGCCTTCAATCCCATAATGCTCTGCCAGCCGACCGTTCAGAAACGTGAAATCTGCCTCCAAAAGCGTATCCACCGGAAGATTTTCATCGATCATATGTTTGGCAAGAAATTCGGTTTCCTTGCGCATCTCACCGGTAAGGATTCGCTGAAAATCTGGAAACGTTTCATTGCTGGGAGCGACCGAATCGAGATCTCGAAGCTGCAACCACTGACCGAAGAAATTATCCACCAGCGCAACCGACTTGGGTGAGGCGAGCATGCGCGTAATCTCGGAGCTCAGGTTCTCGCGTAGCTCTCCCCTATCAGCCAATCTGCGGAGCTTTGCATCCGGCATACTCGACCATAGAAAATACGAAAGTCGCGTCGCCAAGGCGTGTTCGTTTATCAAAACTTTCGATCCCAACTTTTTCTTAGAGACACTTTCCTCGCGGAATAAAAACGACGGTGAAACCAGAATCGTCGATATCGCCTGCAGCACTGCACTCTCCACCGTTTCCCCCTCCGATTTCGCACGTCTTAAGAAGATTAAATAACGATCCGCCTCGCCCACTTCAAGCGGGCGACGGAACGCGCTTCGAGCAAACGCTTGCACCACCGAAAGCATGTATTCCTGATCGGACTGGCCCTCCTCTCTGTTTCCAAAAATTCCGGTTACCGATTTCGGAGTCATCCGGCCAATCGCAAACTGAGACGCCTCAAGATACCGCTCCATGTGCAATGGAGAGAGAGTCAGAACATCACCGATGTGGTCGAATCCGTAGCCACTATCATCAACCGGTAATAACTCCTCAACCGGAACTTTCACGCCCAAAAGATCACGAACCGTATTTTGATACTCAATTCGGTTTAACCTCTTCAGAGTCACGTGACCCGGATCGGGATTTTCAAGGTCTACAGGAAATACCGCCTCATCGATCCATTTCACCAGTTTCCCTCTATCCATCTCAGAGGGCGCGTATTCATCCGGTGGAGGCATCAATCGGAAATCGATATGGTCTCGGATTTTCTGCCATTGCTTCCGGTCAGAAATCATTTCTGGAATGCTTTTATAGCGATCCAACGCGAGATGCCCCTCTTTCAGCCCGTCTCCATGGCAGTCATAGCAGTAGTTTACTAAAAGAGGTAAAACCTCCTCCTTATACTGTTTCTCCAATTCTGGTTTTGCGCCGACCACCGCCCCTCCAAGAATCAAAGACAGGAGAGCACGGCCTGCTAGGTTCAATAGGTGACTGGAAAGTCTATACATTACGAAAAACTACTAATCAAATTGTGAGAGCCTTTCCGACTCAATCTTTAGGATACTCGGCTCATGCCCAATTTCTCACAAATATTCCTATTCACATCCGCTGAAATTGAAAAGTCTCAGCTACTGCCAATCATAGAACCCCTCATGAAACCGATACTCATCACACTTTTTACCCTACTTTCATTCTTTCCAGCAAATGCTGAGGAGAAAACCGACCTACTCGGGAAGGATCTCAGCAACTGGGGTTTCATGACGAAGAAAGGCAGCGAACCCGTAAATACCGCATGGGAACTGAAAGACGGAGTTCTTTCCACCACTGGAGAAACCACCGGTTACCTCCGCACCAAAGAGGAATACAAACATTATACCCTCACTTTCCAGTGGCGCTGGACTTCGAAGCAGGAAGAAAGCAACAGCGGTTTACTCGTGCACATCACCACACACGGCGCGGTTGGTGACCTGTGGCCGAAATCTTACGAAGCACAATTACACAACGGCAACGCAGGCGACTTCTGGACCTTGGGCGAAACGCTTGAAACCACTGGTGAAAACAAACGCGCCCGCTGGATTCGCATCGCCGATCCAAAAGAAAACGAACTCGGTGAATGGAACACGATGATAGTGATTTCCGCAGAAGATTCCCTCGAAGTGCATGTGAACGGAGTCCTTGTAAACAAGGGTAAAAACCTAAGCACTATTCAGGGCGCAATCGGCTTTCAATCCGAGGGATTCCCTATTGAGCTCCGCAATATTACCCTCACACGCTAGGCACTAACGCTTGGTCCATTTACGAATCAAGGCAACGAAATCGGAGATCTCATCTACCTTGAGAAGTAAGGTGACAATCAAATAGACCGCTCCAGCAAGCCCGATCAAGCTGAACAACCAGAGAGCCTTTTTCCACAGAACCATCAACTCAAGGTCCCTGAAGAGCATTTGGTTCCCCGCGAAACAAATTGCAGCCATGACTGAGGTCGCGAGGCCAACTTTAAGGAAACTAGTAATCAGCACCCTGGTTCCAACGTCTCCGGCATAACGCGTCATCATGACATATAGGAATAAAAAGTTGAGGCTTGCTACGATGCTTGTGGTGAACGCCAGCGACTCGTGACCCCATTCAAAAATAAATACGAATGTGTAGTTGCAGATGATGTTCACGAACAACGCCATGATACTCGCGATCATCGGGAACCATCGTTTTTCGATTGCGTAGAACGCCGGCTGCAGCACTTTCAGCCCAGCGTAGAATAACAGACCACACCCATAAGCCTGAAGAGCACCGGCCGTCGCTATTCGATCCAACACACTGAATTTACCGCGTTCATAAAGTAGGCTTACAATCGGATCAGCCAAAACCACAAGCCCCACTGTCGCCGGGAATACCAAAAACATCACTAGCTTCAATCCCTTTACCAAGGTCGGTGCAAAATCATCTCCAATGCCGTTGATCGCCGCTCTCGATAACGCAGGCAAGGTCACTGTCGCCACCGCCACCCCGAAGACTCCAATCGGAAGCTGCATCAGCCGGAACGAATAACTCAACCAACTCACCGCCCCCTCGCCCACACCGTAGGCGAACATCGAATTGACCACCACGTTCACTTGAGTCACCGAAGCTGCGATCACAGCCGGGCCCATAAGCTGAAGAATTTTTCGGATACCAGAATCCTTCCAATGGAAATCTGCAACAAACCGGTATCCAACAGCCCGCAGCGCTGGGAATTGACAAACCAACTGCGCCACACCACCAATCACCACACCCCACGAAAACCCGACCAAGCTCCGCGGCCCCCAGCTCGGATCCATCCAGTAACCGATTGCCGCACCACCAGTCATCGAGCCGATATTGAAAAAACAAGACGCCAGCGCCGGCATACCAAATACATCGCGCGCATTGAGCATACCCATCACGAGGGCAGATAGGGACACGAGCGCGATGAACGGATACATCACTCGCACCATCTCGATCATTAGAGATATTTCAGCTGGATTGTAATCGCGATCCGTCGTCCCGCTTTTCGAAAGCGCTGTGAAAAGTTCAACAATCCATGGCGCAGCGAAAATCCCGACCAAGCTCACCACCCCCATAAAAACCGCAGCAAGGGTCATCATCCGGTTCGCCAAAACCCAAGCATCTTCCGGCCCATCAGATTTCACCTTCTTGGAAAACGTCGTCACGAAAGCTTGCGACAGAGCTCCCTCGGCAAACAGATCACGCAAGAGATTCGGCACACGATACGCCAGATAAAAACAGTCCATCCACCTGCTACCGCCAAACAAACCCGCAAAAAGCATCTCACGACCAAGCCCGAGCACCCGGCTCAGCATCACCGCCGCACTTACTTTCCATGTAGCCCTAGCTGACATCAACGCCGTTCATCCACTATGGAGGTAGGCTTTGCAACACCTTTGAAAAATCCTCTTGAAAACTACTGCCGCCTTCATCCATTAAAAAACCATCCAACCATGAACCTAAGTTCCCGTTCCGTCCTTCTACTATCCGTTTTGTTATCCGTAGCTCTCACCTGTTGCGCTTCCACAGGGAACTTCGCATCCAATCCCACCAATGAATCGGCTACCGGTTTGGAAATTCTCAAACAACAAATATTTTTAGACTCTAAAAACTTCGGACCAGGGATTATCGATGCCCAGCTCGGCGAATTTACGAGTAAAGCCATGGCGAACTATCGCGAGTCCATGGGCTTCGCTGCCAACTGGGTGCCAAACACGTCCGGCATTTCCGGTTACAGCACATATCGCATCACAAGCAGTGACTTCGATACCTTGGGCCAAAACGCTTCCGAACCTGAGGAGCAGGCAAATCAAACGAGGATGCCATACACATCTATTATCGAAATGCTTGCCGAGCGGTTTCACACAACCCCGAATTTCCTTCGAAAAATCAATTCCAGAATCAACGTGGATTCAGCTGTTGCCGGCACTACCATTTCCGTCCCTGCAGTTTCTCGTCCCTTCAGTTACCAGAATTACCCCTCCTCCTATCCTGCTCCACCAGCCCTCGTTGCAAGTAGCAGGCATGTCACGGTTGATCTTCGGGAAAAGATTCTCAAGATCCATGAAGACGGCCGCCTCATCGCAGCCTTTCCCATCACTCCCGGCTCTACAGAACATCCAGCACCCGTTGGCGAGTGGCGCATCCTAGGTTCGGTGCCGTTCCCTTGGTATCGCTATGATTTGGGAGTTCTCAAGAAAGGTGAGCGAACGGAAGTTTTCTACAACCTTCCTCCCGGTCCTAACAATCCTGTCGGAATCCTTTGGGCCGGATTGAACCGCCCAGGGATAGGAATTCACGGCACGCCAGTCCCGGATACCATCGGCCGCTCTGGAAGTCATGGCTGCATCCGACTCTCTAACTGGGACGCTGCCACTTTTCACACGCTGGTGGGTAAAGGCACCAAGGTAAGCATTCTATGAAAAATCAGCTGCATTCGAGCGGAGAAACTCTCCTGAAAAAGCCAGCGCTCGCCAGTATCTCAGCCGCGCGCGCCTCGGCATCCTCCTGCTCTTGATTAAGTGCCTAAGGAGCCGTCAGCGCCTTTCCGTTATCAGCCGAAGTTAGCGCAAGAAGGAAAGGTGCAGCATTCTTTGCCCACTCGACAGGAGTTCGGTATCCCGCAGCACCTTCACCAAATGCACTGCGCAGCATTTCAGTATCAATGACACCGGGATTAAGCGCCACCGCAGCAAGCCCATCTGGCAAATCTTGTGCCAGCGCCTGCGTTAGTCCCTCTATCCCCCACTTACTTGCGCAATACGGCGCGACTTCCGGAGCCGTCGAGCGCCCCCAGCCTGACGACAGGTTTACGATTATTCCTTTACCAGCTTCTGCCATCAGCGGCACCACATGCCTGATCACATTCGCGGTTCCGCTCACATTAATCGCCATCAACCTATCGAAATCTTCAGCAGAGATCTCCCACAGAGGAGCCGGTGAATTAATGACCGCCGCGTTGTTGATTACCAAATCAGGTGGACCAGCTTTCCGAAATGCCTCTGCGCAAAAACCTTTGACCTCTTTGTCTGATGATACATCGCAGACTTGGAACGAATGGCCCTTTCCAAATTCTTCAACCAATTCCGCAATCCGGTCTACCCTCCTAGCACAACCGACAACCGTGTGACCCGCCGCCACAAAACGCTCGATCAATGCCCTACCCAGACCTGAGGAACAACCCGTTAACCAAATTACCATAACGCACTCTACCTGAATCTTCCTTTTTTGAAAAAGAAACCGTTCGTTCCCGATAAAGAAGGAACTGATTACTGACATCTCATCACTTGGCACCCTTTCTGCACAAACAAGCGCATGGCTTGGCACACTCCTATTCCGGAAATCACAGAAGA
>Ga0307935_1000720_pt1 | contig 13525 bp, 10 predicted proteins | sample OrgLakmetageno92_FD_201827 | JGI IMG/M metagenome (GOLD analysis project Ga0307935, IMG submission 201827) | Saline water microbial communities from Organic Lake, Antarctica - #92 | ecosystem: Environmental > Aquatic > Non-marine Saline and Alkaline > Saline | place: Antarctica: Organic Lake...
TAGCTTGGTGGAACGCCGTGCGCATCCAGGAACGGCTCGGATACTTAAGCCCAGACGAGTACCGAACCCAAGCCAGGGCAGCGCACTAGTGTTTACGTACAGCGTCCAACTTTCGGGGTCCACTCCATTGCTGCGCCAGTATTTCCCGAAGGTTTTAGCCTGGCTGAGTTCAGTCAGACCGAACTCGACGTCATCGCAGCGAAGCTGAACAAACGCCCCCGCAAAAGTCTCGGATACGACACCCCAGCCGATAGGCTCGCACTACTGTTGCGCTGACCGGTTGAATCCAAGAGACCTACAGCGCCCAATTATTCCGAAAAGAGGCTGACGCCTACTTCTTCGTCTGCCTCGGTTTTACTTGGGAGGCTCGTATTGCATTATGTCCAACTACTGTGATTGAGTACAGAAATCCGGCGCCCAGTGCGAATAACAGACCAAATTGCCAGCCGCTAAGCACTTCGGACTGAAAATTCTCAGTCTCTACCCGCACAATTGACAAAATTAGGAACTCGTATGTCTGTGTCAGTTCCGAGAGATGAACCTCGAGCTCGTGCGACGTTAGGTCAATGAATCCAGGATCATCAAAGAAAGTTACACTCAAGGCGCCCAACTCATCTCGCTCCGTTACACCTCTAAAATCGTTCAGCCGCAATCCGCGCACTTCTTCCCTGCTTAGTTCGCCAAAGACTCTCGCTTGAACTGCCTGAGGCAAAGCGTTAAGCGCAGTTTGGAACGGCCCTAGCGACCCATTGAACCACGGCACTCTACCTTGGGACTTGGTTGGGTCGAAACCAAATTCGCTTGCGAGTTCGACCTGTACATGGAATTCAGTCGCAACGGAGGGGCCTGGTGCCACCAAAAATCCTCCTAGAAAACCTAGTCCGACTGTAATGAAAACTCCAAAATAGAGGCGAATCAGCCGAATTTTTTCCACCTGAACAGCATATCTCCCAGTCAGTCTTTTTGGAAAATATTCGTTACTGTCCCCAACACTCAAGGACCGACATCGGCGAAGCACTATCGAGATTTCGATTTCGATACGGGTCGCGTCCCGCTGTGTGGTTTCTCAACACCGTGCGGGTCAGTTGTTCTAGCTTAGGCTGCGGCGAGTTCGGGGAGCATCACCGCCTCGTTGAGAACCTCGATCGGGTTGTTCATGGTGGTCAGTTCAAGCATGTCAACGTCCGGGCCTCGTGCCATTGCGTTGAGTGGTTCGCTCCGCAGAGCGCTCGAATGGGCATGCGCCGATGAATGCGGTCGCTTCCGCATCGATCAGCTCCTGGTAGAGCGTCTCGGTCGCGGATCGGATGCGATCGGTGACATCGGTGACATCGGTGAGTTTCGGTTGGGCGAGCAGGTCAAGCAGTGCAGACTGGTCTAGAGCCATCGTGGTGTGTGTCCTTCGTGAGTGGTTTAGTCGTTACTCAATGACCATCCCACGGTGGCTCACAACGTCGACAATCCGACGCTCAAAACCCGGGAAATTACGCTCACGGGGACGCAACCCTGTAAGCAAGTATTGGCATCTTGAGATTGGGCCTTCAAATCGACTTATGGTTAGCTCGCTTGAGGCGAAACATGACGACGTCAAAGATTGGGGGCAGACCGGTTTAAGCCCCAGAAAGTCGTGAAGCAAAGCTCATTGCGGGCATCTCAGATACCGAACCGAGGAGAAAACCATGCCCGATGAATTTTTCCCTCCAGGGCGAATCCGTCCTCGAGGAAATCCGCCGACGGCACCCTAACTCGTCAGGCAGAATCTAATCGGCGGTCTGTGACCTTTTGGCGGATGGGCGGGGTGGGTTCCCCGACTGAGCGCGCGAGCCAAAAATATGTCGCAATAATTACAGCTCCCAGGTGAGTGGGTGTGGCAGACATCAGGGAACTTTGCAACGTACCGGCGGCAAGCAAGTTGAACGCGACCAAGGCGCTCCACATAGCAAACAAACGAACCATAGATATCGTTGAATTTACTAGCTGCGTGAGAGTGTGTCTCATGAAAAGTATTGTCCCGATGCAAAAAATTATGAGCCCCAGATAACCAAAATCGCTCAAGATAGCTATATATAAGCTGTGGAACTCATCCCCTCCCCTGGCATCACGACCACTTCCTGGAGACAGTCCAAGGAAGAAATCTTCTTGCAGAAGTTGAAGTGTAGGAATGTAAATTTCGCTCACGCGGAATTCAAATGCCTCCCCAGTCACAATCGATTGCAGATTTATTCGCACTCTCGATAGCTGGGTTGCCGAGAGCGCAATTACAAGAAATCCAGTTATAGCAAGTGAATGCGCGAGATAAGCTTGGCGTCGCCCCAGCCTGCGTAGGCAAACGAAAAGCCAGACGACCAAGATGAGCGAACCAACCGCTATCGACATCCGTGACTGAGTAAGAAGAATAGAGCCATAAATCCCTGCGACCAGGAACACGGGGAAAATTATGTACCGCGCTTTTTGTTCAGATGAAGAGAGGTGGAAACTCACAGCGCCAGCGAGCAAAATTACGAGCGTCTGGCCGGCCGGGAACGCCCCGGCTTCCCCGACCAAACTTGGCCCATATTGTGGGATATCCCCCGGCGGAAAACTCCAAAAAGGAGGTTTGTTTCCCGTCGCAACTTGAACTGCAACCCAAGAAAGATTTGCCGTTACCCCGAGAGCAATGGATCCCAACATAACTCTTAGCCCTTTGGTGCCGGCGGATTCCAGGCTGCGGAAAATAATTAAGGAGATGACGGGCATCTCGAGTAGACGCAACGTATAGAAAGTACTTACGGAGAAATCCATTCTTGCAAAGGCGACTGCGGCGAACAGAGAAGCTGAGAAGACAAGTAGCCAGAGCAGCGCTGAAGACCCGCTCAAGCGTTCGTTTCGACCTCGGGAAAGATCCGAGCTCAAGAAAAAAATAATTGCCCCTACGACGAGGAAATCCTGAAAGCGAAATTCTCCCTGAGGGAAGTATGGTAGCGAAACTCGAGGTCCGAGCAAAATGCTAATTGGGAACGCAAAAAGAAAAAATGCTGTAATTCTGTGTTGAAGGAAGCTCGATGCCACACCAGTCTTATTCGTGTGCTGAATCGAAAAAAGTTGACTTGAGGCAGATGAAAACGAGAGGTTCAAATAGCTTTTGAGAGCTCTTGAGGGGGGACTTGTTTTCGCAGTACCTTCTTCAGCCATACCCGTTCCAGTGTGCTGGACTGTCCCCAGGTTTGTGAATCGCCCTGGGTTTTGTTCCTATTGTTTTCCGTGTGTCGCGGTCGCTAACACGGGGTTGTGGTCACCCTAACACGCTGCTTCGACTTCCGCTGGGGTGCGGTAGTCAAGCCCTGAATGCAGACGCTGATTATTGAACCACTACACCCATTCCAGGGTTGCTAGTTCAACTTCTTGAACGGTCCGCCAGGGGCCCCTTTTCTTAATCAGTTCAGTCTTGAACAGGGCGAACTGGGACTCAGCGAGCGCATTGATGCTCCTATGTTTGCCAACTGGTGATTTCGCCTGTTCTTGGGTTCGCTTTGATGAGCTGATAGACCTCGCGGATGACGTAGCGTTTCAGGCATCGGATGATGTCGCGTGTGCTTTTGCCTTCGGTGGTTCGCCGGTTCACGTAAGCCTTCGTGGGCTCGTGGTGCTGCATGCGCACGATCACTGTGCGGTAGATGGCGGCGTTGAGTTGGCGGTGGCCGCCATGGTTGATGCGATGCTCCCCGGAGGTCATCCCTGAACCGGTCGGGACGCGACTGATCCCGGCGAGTTTCGCGAACGCGGCCTCGGAGTGGATGCGCTCAGGGTTATCGCCAGCGACGATGCGGATCTCTGCAGCAGTATCGACGCCGATACCAAACTCGTCCAACAGGTGCGGTGCCCGCTTCACGACGAGCTGCTCAATCATGGCCACACGTTCCTTGATCTCCTCATCAAGGGCAAGCCAACGTTTCGCAATCGAACGCAACGTATGACGGATCGAGTCGTCCGGGGTTTCTAGCGCGCGGGGTCGAAGCGCTGCGTAGTGCCGGGCGATCATTCGCTGGATCTTCTTGGCGGTCTCAGTGCGGAGTTTTTCGGGTGCGTGCACGATCATCGCTTTGAGGGTGATCATCGCTGCAGAGCGATCTTTCACCGCGGTGTCGTGGGCAACTTTTCGTTGCCTGATCATCTCCACGGCCCCGTCGGCCGTCTTCGGGATGGCGGTTGCGGACCCCGCGAGGACGGCTCTGGCAGCGTTTTCAGCATCGAGTGTGTCGGACTTGCCGTTTTGTCTGCGCAACCGTCGGTCGGGGCGGGAGACCTCAATCACTTTATGGCCGTGGCGGCGAACAAACGAGGTCAATCCTGCACCGTGAGAGCCTGTACCCTCGATACCGAACGCGATAATCTTCCCAAACCCTTCAGCCCAGTGAAGAAGCCCCCGGAACCCGCCAGTGTCGAAATCAGTCCCTGTCGGTCGCGACTGTGAGGGTCGCAAGAGTTCCCCCGATCGAGTCCATGACTGCTGGCACATGGATGTGTTTGTGCGTATCGACGCCGATCACGACGTGCCCTGATCTGAACTGCAAAACTTCGTCCACTGTGGTGTCTCCTTTGCCGGTTATCGTGGGTCACGTTGTCGCCGGCGGGTGGCCAGGACTGTCATGGGACGCTTCCAAAAAGTCTGCCCCAGGCTCCTATCAGGTCACGCCCGACGGTGGCAGCGCTTGTTACGTGCCCGGCCGGACGCTCGACAGATCAACGCTAAGGCACCATGCGGGCCAATCGTAGAGATGGGTCAGACCGTGCCGGCCAGGACTACCCGATTCTTGCGGAACCAGGCAGAAACAGACTGACAGTCGTAGCTGTCACCAACGGACCTAATTGAGGGAGCGATGCCGTACAGGGCGAATTTTTCGGTGTAAGCCGACGAAACATATTGCGACTCGGCGCCCGAATGCGCCCGCAACTGCTGAGGATGGATCGGGTGGCCCGAGGTGGCCTTGACGGTCTCGTTCCCACAGACTCATCCGCAGTGGGACCACAGCCAACTCGACGTGCTTGGTGGTCGGTGCATACCAGCCGATGATGCGTAGCGAGAACACGTCGACGATGAACGCCACGTACACCCACCCGGCCCAGCTGCGGCAATACGTGAAGTCCATCGCCCAGCTGTGATCCGGCCTGGGTGCGGTGAAGTCACGGTTCAGTAGATCGCCATCACGGGTCCCGTCTTCCGCGGGGACCGTGGGTCGACGGACCAGCGCGGTTATCTTCTGCCGCCCATAGAGGCCCTCGGGGTCGGTTTGCACGTGGCGATCCCCGCAGCATCCATGACGGTAACTCACGCGGTGTCACGGGCCGAATCGAACACTTGCGCGTCAGTTACCGTCCGGGCCGCGACGAGACGGCTCCGCCAGGCCCGGTAGATGGGCACGGTGATTTTGGCACACTTCCCACGCAGAACCCGGCAGATCGACCCGACTGCAAGCCCCTCGTGAATTGTCATGTCGATGAAATTCATCATCATGGGCTTGCAGGGGTCGAGTTCCCCCTCGAAGAAACTCGTCTGCCGCCGCCGCCCGAAGGATTGCAGTGTCCGCAAGGGGGCAAGTTTTTCCGCTTCCAGCGTCTTGATTTCGGCATGCTCGGCGGATGTCACCCCGCCACGGGTTCCATCAGCAATAGTCACCCCGCCACGGGTTCCATCAGCAATATCGGCCTGTAGTAACCCGCCTGCGCACGGACTCGTGTCCGACGCTAATCTGGCGGACCGCGGCCGTCAACGACGGATACTCCGGTCGGTGCTCCCGCAACAGCCGGAGTATCCGATTACGGGGCCAGGATTGAGTTTCTTTGGCATCACCTACATCCTTTCAACTCAAAAGAATGCGGTATCAAACTGGGGGCGCTTCAAAGTATCCCCATTGAGGTTGAAAAAGTTGAAAGCCCCTGTGCAAATGCTTTTGCTCTATACCTAGGCCAATCTGACTAAGACATAGCCCAGACCGGCGCAAGGGTGGGCCCCCCAAATTCCCGGACCTATCTGGAATCTATTTCCATATCTCCGGCGTCTAACGCAATGCTCGTATGCAGCGGGGGAATGAATTCTCAAGTGGGTGAGGGCCTATGGCCAAAGCTCTCTTCCAGACTAGGCAACTCTTTAGGGTCCTTTACCGAGGACGCAAGCCTCCAGATCAAATCATGGCCACTCTCCATCAGGTTTGCGTCGGCCGAGTAGAGAGCCTCGTGGAGCTTTTCTCCCGGACGCAAGCCCGTATAGATAATGTCAACAGCTTTCCCAGAAAGCTCAATCATCCTTTGAGCTATATCCCTTATTCGCACTGGTTCACCCATATCGAGAACGAAGATGGAGCCCTTGGATTTCTGGGTGCCAGCCTGCATGACAAGCTGGCACGCCTCAGAAATCGTCATGAAATAGCGAGTCGCGTCCGGATGAGTGATGGTGAGGGGCAGCCCATTTTCGATCAAATAGCCCAGGGTGGGGACGAGTGACCCTCGGGACCCCAGTACATTGCCAAACCTGACCGACATATAGCTACCTTCGCCCTGCAGGGAAGCCCAGGCTGTCAGCTCCTCCGCAAGCAGCTTGGAACGACCCAAAACGCTGGAAGGGTCGGCCGCTTTATCGGTAGAGATATTAACGAAAGTTCCCACTCCTGCTTGCAGCGAGGCTTCCACGACATTCAGGGTTCCCAGTACGTTAGTTTTCCATGCTTCAGCGGGGAAACTTTCCAACATTGGCAGATGCTTGAGCGCGGCAGCATGAAAAACTACATCGGGCTTATGATTCGACAGGATGCTGTGAATGGCCTCCGTGTCACGAATGTCTGCAAGCACCACATTCGGGGAATCGAGCAGTCCAGAACTCTGAGTGAGCAATTGGGCCTGTTGCAGCCCAGTCTCATCCCGGTCAAGAAAAATCAGCTCTTTCGGCAAAAGGCTAGCGACCTGTTTGCAGAGCTCAAGACCAATGGAGCCTCCTGCGCCCGTAATCAAAACTTTCCTACCGCGAATGAGAGAACTCACTTGGGGTGAGTTAATCCTTATCGCGCGTCGACCCACGAGGTCTTCGATTCCCAGCTCACGAAGTACTAGTTCTCGCCCAGAGGAGCTCAATATTTCACTGAAAGTGGGGAGGATAAAAATCTCTAGGCCTAAGGGCGTGGCAGCATCTCGAACCCTCCTTAACGTCTCTGCAGTGGCACGAGGGATGGCGACAATGAGGCGCTCGGCTTTCGTCCTTTCCACGATGGCGCCAAGGTCCATGAAAGTGCCCTGCATCTTCACACCGGCAATCCAACGATTGGATCGCTGCGGGTCATCGTCAACCAGCCCAATAGGAAGAAAAAGAGAAAGCGGGTCTTCCAGTAATTGCGGGATCAGTTTTTCCGCCATCTGCCCGGCGCCATAAATGAGAGTGGCTGTTGCTCCAAGCGGTCTTTTTGCCTTCACGAGACCAAACCTTCTCAAAGTGCGAGCGGCGCCAGTTGCCAGGAGGAAGAGAGGCGTAGCAATAAAGAGAACACTGCGGGGAATTCCCCAGGTGGCCCCAAAAAAATACACCAAGGCGGCGAATGGCGCAGTGCTCAAAGCGGTAGAAAGAATTAGTGCCAGGAGTTCATCAAAAGAGCCAATTTTGTACCTAGCGCGATACAGACTGAAAATCTTGCCCACAACAAAATTGACGAGGGCAATGGCCGTACCCAGCACCAAAAAAGGAACCGCATCGATTCGGGTGATGTCAAATTCGTAGCGGAACACTCCAGCAAGGAAAACAGCCACAATCCAGGAAAACGAGTCGAAGATGACCTGGCCGCCAATTTTTTGCCGGAACCACCGAATAATCATTCCAACTGCTCCGATCTGTCTCTCACTTTACCCGATAGCGCTGCAGAAGGGTTCCTCTCCCTTGAGACTTGCTCATAAAAACCTTCAGGGCTCCAAGGGTTTTCCCGGCTGGCAAGTTACGTTCTCAGCTCACCAAGAAGGGCCATTATCCGCCGGGGCGCCCCTGTGCTCGAGTTCCTGGAGCAGCGGCAGAGCCCCGAAACTCTGCCATCAACTCAGCTCCGTCAGGACTGACACCCTGGCCAAGGAAAACCACCGTGATTGATTTTAGAACGATGGAAAGATCCAGCCCTAGGGAAAATGTCTCTACGTATTGTGCATCTAGTTCCAGCCTGTCCTCCCATGTCAGCGAGTTCCTCCCCTTCACCTGCGCCAAACCTGTCAAACCCGGCCTCACATGGTGTCGCGTCGACTGGCGAAGACTGTACAGCTCCAGGTAGCCCATCAACAGTGGTCTTGGGCCCACAACACTCATGTCCCCCCTGACCACATTCCACAACTGGGGCAATTCATCGAGGCTCAGTTTGCGGAATGCGCGGCCCAGGGTAGTAATCCGAGCAGACTCATCGAAAGCATCCGTGGCACCCACCGCGGGTCTCATGGTCCGAAACTTGTACAGCCGAAAAGGTTTTCCCGATAATCCTGGTCTGGTCTGCACAAAAAAGACGGGGCGACCTTGAGAAACGAGTGCGACCAACGCGACGCCAGCGATGAGCGGACTCAGCACCACCAGAAGCAACGCGACGGTGGCACTATCCAGTACGCGTTTTACCTTCGGATACAGTTTTTTCCTCACGCCTCTGGCGCCCTCAAGCTCTTGCCGACAGAAAATCGGAAATTGCGCGCTCGACGCGGCCCCACTGGTCATCGGTGAGGTTGGAACCGCTGGGGAGAGCCAAACCGTTGCGAAAGAGGCTTTCAGAAGACCCGTCGACATACGCTTGGCAGTGCTTGTAAAGCGGTTGAAGGTGCATGGGGTTCCACAAAGGCCGGGACTCGATATCTCTAGTCTCTAGAAATTCAGACAGGGTTGCTGCGGACCACGAAAGGTTTTGAGAAATGGTGACCGCGGTCAACCAGCAATTGTCTTCCTGATCATTTCCACCAAATATTTCGACGCCGGCCACGTTTTCGAATAGTTCCCGGTACTTGGAGCGGTTTGTTCGTCGTCTTTCAATCATTTCGGGGAGGCGCTGAAGTTGAGCCCTGCCGAGTGCTGCAAGAATATTACTCAGACGGTAGTTATATCCGAGCTCACGATGTTCGTAATGCACCACAGGCTCTCTGGACTGACTTGCAAGAGATTTAACCTTTCGGGCTATCGTCTCGTTATCGGTAAGCACCATTCCGCCGCCCGACGTTGTGGCGATTTTATTTCCGTTGAAAGACACGATTGCCGTCTCGCCAAAACTACCCGCAGGCTGGCCACAATGGAACGCCCCAAGAGACTCAGCCGCATCAGCAAGTATGGGAATTCCGCGCTTTTCACACAGTGCGATGATCGCGGTGTAGTTTGCAACTTTGCCAAGAAAATCTACAGGTAAAACGGCTCCGATTGTGCGGCCAGAAGCCACAACCTCATCGATGGCCTGCTCAAGCAAAAGAGGGGAAATGTTACCCGACTCTTTGTCGGAATCAACGAATACAGGGACAGCTCCTACATAGGAGATAGCGTTCGCCGTCGCGACAAAGGTCATGGTGGAACAGAGCACCACATCCCCCGATTTCACCCCTAAGGCCAGCAGCGCAAGATGCAGGGCTGCGGTCCCCGATGAGACCCCGACTGCAAAGCTACGGTTGCAATGCCCCGCGACTTCTGACTCGAACGCGCTGAGATCCGGCCCAATTGGCGCCGCCCACCCCGAGTCGAGTGCCCGAAGGACGAAAGTTTTCTCAAGCTCTCCTATGTCGGGAGGAGACAACAAAACTCTACTCGTATTCATCTCTCCACAGTATAGAGAAGCCGTGTGGGTCTGAGTACAACCAAGTTTCGGAGCACCGCAGCCTCTCGGGCTGGGGATCAACCCGAGAGGCTTTCGCTATCTCACGGGGACGGTGTGCCCGAGATTCAGCGTCGTTGGGCGCTCTGAACCCTTTGCTCGGATATGAAGGGGAACACCTCATCTCGATTGTGTAGGTACAGACCCTGGCGCCGGCCCTAGTGGCAAATCACGCGGGCTGAATTCTGCGATCTTGAAGCGGTGGCAGACGTGGCGGTTACCCAACGGTGTATCAACTGCATCCCCGCACAGTAGCTAAATGGTTCCTGCGAGCAAAAGTCCCATGCGCAGCCCTGAACCCGAGCCAAGCGGATGCAACGGGATTCCCGCTACGCTTTATCGAACGTCGCTACCAGTCACCTGTCCCTGAGACCACTTCAGGGTAAGGATTGGTATCGCGCAGGGAAAATTGCTGACCGTACCGGGGCTATAGCGATTCCAAGGTGACTAGCGCGTGACCACCCGAGACAGAGTCCCCAACGGCAACGCTGACCGAGATGACGGTGCCATCTTCATGGGCCACAATCGGTTGCTCCATTTTCATCGCCTCGAGGACGCAGATAATGTCTCCGGCAACCACTTTTGCGCCTTGTTTAACCATCACTCGCACTACCGTGGCCTGCATGGGCGACAGAATTGTGCCGCCGCCAGATCCGGAAGTGACGGAACCGTGCGCGGCGCGCTTGGGAGCCCTTCCTAACTGGGCATTTTGGCCTGCGGCAAAGATGCCAGAGGGGACTCCGACTTTGAGGCGGCGTCCTTCGACCTCGACCACTACGGTTCGATAGAGCTCCTCTGCGTCAAAACCTTCATCGATTGCCCCATCCCATGGTTCAATGACGGTCGCAAACTCTGTTTCAATCCAGCGGGTGTGGACGGCAAAATCCTCCGCGTTGGGGCTAGAAAAAGCAGGGTCCTCAACGATGGCCCGGTGGAAAGGAATGACGGTGGGGAGTCCAGTGATTTCAAACTCAGAGAGAGCTCTGCGAGATTTCTCCAGAGCATCCTGCCTTGTTGCACCGGTCACAATCAGCTTGGCAAGGAGTGAGTCAAACGCACCGGTGATGACATCACCGGTGGTGATGCCCGAATCAACGCGCACGCCTGGTCCACCGGGAAATCGCACCGAATGGATGGGGCCGGGGGTGGGGAGAAACCCACGCCCCGCATCTTCACCGTTGATGCGGAACTCAAAAGAGTGGCCGTGGTGGGGTGGGTCCCCATAGTCGAGGGTTCCACCCTCGGCGATGCGGAACTGTTCTCGCACTAAGTCAATGCCGGTGATTTCTTCGGAGACCGGGTGCTCCACCTGGAGCCTGGTGTTGACTTCGAGAAAAGAGATGGTGCCATCTTTACCGATCAGGAACTCACACGTCCCTGCACCCACATAGCCAGCCTCTTTGAGAAGTGCTTTGGAGGAGTCGTAGAGGAGTTTCTCTTGCTCGGGGCTGAGAAATGGTGCGGGGGCTTCTTCCACCAGTTTTTGATGTCTGCGCTGCAAAGAACAGTCCCTCGTGGAGATAACAACAACGTTCCCGTTGGCATCAGCCAGACATTGAGTTTCCACGTGGCGGGGCTGTTCGAGGTATTTCTCGACAAAACATTCCCCCCGACCAAACGCTGCCAAAGCTTCCCTGGTTGCGGATTCGAAAGCTTCCGGAATCTCTTCGAGCGTGTAGGCAACTTTGAGGCCCCTGCCACCACCACCGTGGGCAGCTTTGATGGCCACGGGCACACCGTAGGTGTGGGCAAAGGCAATGATTTCTTCTGCACTGGTGACTGGGTCAGCTGTGCCAGGGGCGAGGGGAGCATTAACCTTCTTTGCGATGTGTCTGGCGGACACTTTGTCACCGAGAGAGCGGATTGCCGCCGGGGGTGGACCAATCCAGATCAACCCTGCGTCTATGACCATCTCGGCAAAGTCCGCGTTTTCGGAAAGAAACCCGTAGCCCGGGTGAATAGCGTTTGCTCCCGACCGCTTTGCTATCGAAAGAATCTTCTCTGGCACGAGATAAGTTTCACCAGAGGTGTTGCCATTGAGGGCATAGGCCTCATGGGCAAGTCTGGTGAAACGTGCGTTGCGGTCTTGATCTGCATAGACAGCGACCGTGTTAATTCCCGCATCGTGTGCAGCTCGAATAATTCGAACAGCTATTTCACCTCGGTTGGCAATGAGCACCTTTGATATTGCGACCACATCGAGAGCTTACGCGATAGTCAGGCACTGTCAGAGTCGGTGGCGAGTATCTGTCCAGCTAGGTGGGAAAGGCGCTGCGGATAACTGCTGTCGTCGTGGTGGAGGAAATACTTTGTCTGTTGATCTGAAGCCGATGCATCAATTTCTCCCCGGTGAATTGCCGCTCCCACGAGGGCTTCGATTTCACTGCGATCTTCGCAAACAGAGAATCCAGGGATTTTTTCTGTGTTGTCAAAATGGCTGAAATAACGCCGAGTGGTGTTGCGGTGGACGCCATCGGGATACCCGAGACCAATCACCGGCTTCAACGAAAGCGCCCCCTCGAAGAGCATCGTAGTCAAAGGACCAATCACAAAAAGGCAACCACCAAAGAGCGCCGGGTAGTAGCTAAGTTCGGGCTGGAAACTGCCCGTTGTCTTTTCGGGGCTTATGCCCTCTGCGTATGCATCGGCGATTTGAGAATCTAAGACCGTTCTGACGAAGGAGCTTTCGATAAAGAGTGCCGGGGCAAGACGTTTCTGTTGCCATGGGTGCGGCCGGTAGACGATTTTTGTTCCGTCGGGCACATTGGGCACGGTCGCGAGAATCCCCTCGAGCTCGTGAAGGGCCCCAATTTCATCAAAGGGCATTGCCGAGCCAACAAAAAGAATGTAAGGGAATTTGTAAGGAGCAGGGGGGGAGAGATTCTCCCGGGCCTCAAAATACTGGTCAAATCGCGGTGTTCCCAACAGGTGAACCTGGTCGTGGGAGAAGCCGTGAATCTCACAGGCTTGCTCACGTGCTTGCTCGCCCCACACACCAAGATGATCAGGTTTGGCCCAAAAGACAGTCTTCGAAGTTAAATTATCCCAGTTGTCAATGAGGCAAAGAGTGGGAATTTTTCGCGCTTTCCCCAGACGAGCAAGGTCAACGGAGGGGGAGTCAAAAGCTGCGGAGGGGAAGATGATGAGGTCGTAATTCTTTTCCCCAACAATCGCTTCGAGGCTGGGATTGACGGGAAGGTTCCTCTTGATGAGCGATTGGGCTAGGGGAAAAATTAGTCCGCTCGCAAGCATGGGGACCTGCACCCGCAACGGATTTCGAAATGCTCCTGCTAACCACCTCACGAGAGAAAGCGCGAAGGGGAAAAAGCCCCGATTTCTCTCGAGCAGATCCCATTGAGAAAGTCGCGTCCAGCGGTAAAAAAAAGTGGGAGATTTCTTTCGATAGCGCCACATCATCAAAAAGAAGAGAAACAGGTGCCGACTCTCCAGAGCGTTGTTGCGTGAATAGACCCCCGAAAATAGCGGATGAACGGCAACCTCCTCAAGGAGTTCGATCGAGCTGTCCGCGACGAGGGAGACATCGTGGGATTGACTGAGCTTTGTCAGCGCGTCGGTTCGCAGATAGTTTCGAACGTAAATGTCAGCGGTGATGGCAATCAAGATTTTTGCCATGGCTACGGTGATACCTGGTCGAGGGAGGGATGTGAAGGTCGAGTTATTGGGCCGCCGGG
>Ga0307935_1000721_pt1 | contig 13519 bp, 15 predicted proteins | sample OrgLakmetageno92_FD_201827 | JGI IMG/M metagenome (GOLD analysis project Ga0307935, IMG submission 201827) | Saline water microbial communities from Organic Lake, Antarctica - #92 | ecosystem: Environmental > Aquatic > Non-marine Saline and Alkaline > Saline | place: Antarctica: Organic Lake...
GACGATGAGTTCAAAGAAGGCATCCGCAAGGAAACCGGGTTGAAGCCAGAGTGGGCAGCGGAATCTTTTAATGACATTGCAGTCGATGTCTTGCAGAGCATCTCGAGGATAAAGGCTTCGCCTTTCATCCCTCACACCGATGCTGTCAGAGGTTTCATCTTTGATGTTGCCACTGGCCTACTAGAAGAAGTGAAGTAGCAATAACCACAAGAACACACAGATAGCTGAATCAACTAGGTCCTGGGTTTTCTGGGGCCGGGTTTTTCCAGTCAACCCAGTGCCAATCGGCAATGGCTTGACACTATTTGGTGCTTGGGCAGTAGTTTTTTGTCCCAGGCTCTAGGGTCAAAACAATAGAAAAATGCAACTCGCATTGAGGTGCTAACAATGGAATGTGCCTTATCAGAATTTTCATTACGAGGGATAATTGCAAGTATGAATTCGATTGCGCAGCGAATCAAGCGTTCTGTCGCCAGGCAATCCTCCAATGTCGTCCTGCGCAAAGATATGTTGCGCTTTGGCTCTAGCGCCAGGGTTGACTTAGCCCTTTCTCAAATGGTCTATGCAGGATTGCTTTATCGCATCGGATTGGGTGTCTACGCGAAAACCAGGAAAACAGCCTCCGGTAACATTGTGCCCCGGGCTAGCCTCTGGACCCTGTCTAGAGAAGCCCTTGCAAAACTGGGAGTCGAATACGAAGTGCACCCATTGATCTTGGAATGGGAGGCTGGTCAGACAGATCAGATTCCCATGCGGCTCGTGGTCAAGACCGACAAGCGAGTGTCCCGCAAAATGTCAGTGGGTCACATCCAGATTGAATACGCATCATCTTTCTGATCAGAAAGGTGATTTTTACCTACTGCCTCGAATCCCTAAGTGCATTTAATAGAGCGGTCGTGGTTGCGTGGGTCTGGTCGGCGTCAGCTCGAATTTGATTGCCGGCATCGCTGAATGCCTGCAGGAGATTGTCGTCGGTTTGTTGAATAACTGATTCTGCCCAGTCTGGCTCTAATTTGAGGCGCTTGGCTTCAAAGATTAGATCTGACGAAGTGATTTCGCTGAATTTGTACTTTGAATTGATGCTCATTGCCGATTTCATCGGTAGCCCGTATAAAACAGTGGAGGAAAGGTCGTACAGCGGCGCCAAGGAGACCGACCGCTGGTCCAGAATCAGAGAATAGTTCTTGGCATGTGCATCGGTGCAACGAGCTGCCAGGTTGAACACCAAAGCCCGAAAGAATTCTGCTGCTACCTTTCGTTGGTCTGTGCTTCGGTAAATGCTCTGGAATAGCCGAGAAATATCTCCAACGCCAGGCCCGCCATCGTCTAGTTGATATTTTTTGGAGGGAGGCACTGATAGTGCCTGACACAGGTCTTCCTGATGGACCCTTTCAAGAACACCCTCGGGGTTTTTACTGCGGTCATAGCGCTCAGTTATGAAAACTTGGGTGGCTCCAAATTGAGAAATCTGGGTGTGGGCAACATTGATCCCAAGATTACTTGCGGCCAACATCGTTTGATGCTCCACTATGTCTAGGTTTTGCCACCTACTGGGAACAGGCTTGATTATGTGGGTGGAGATATCTTCACCGTTGGGTATCTGCCACGATCCGTCTGGATTCAATCGAAGTGCAAGTTTGGCCTGAGCCCCCGCGAGGCTCAAATTGATTTTGGCCGAACTCCCAACCGTGCCATCCTCATACTCGTTTATCTTTTCCTTCAGGATCGCTTCAATGTCCGACTCAGTCAATAAGCGAGCTGGCTCAATTGGCTTTTCCATAGTGGTCGAAATGAATTCCAACGCACCGGCTACCTCATGGCCCACGTGTTTCAAGAGGCTGAACGGGTTTCTTTGATTGGCTCCATACCTTTTAGCAATTGAGCGCAAGGCGTTTTCGTTGTCTGGTAGCAGTCCCTGCAGAAACGGAAGCGCTACTTTCTTCGGATATGTGATTTGTCCGATTGGCATTGACAGTGAAATAGGTGTCTGGTCTTCCTGGTAACCAGGGTCATATTGGATGGTTATGTTTCCAGAACTAGTTTGAGTAACCACACCGCAAGCTATTCCGCGGAGCTTGATGTTAAGTTCGGCGTTCATCTGATTCCTGGCTTCTTATTTGGCACTGGGGTTTTCATGAGAGCTAACCTCTTTTTCGTCCAAGGCAACCTGTTTTTCGAGCCTGAGGGAGTATCCAAGCTCGGACAAGACATTATGAGCCAGTCTCAGATTCACATCTTCTTTGCCGTTTTCAAGCGCACTCACCCATTTTCTGGAAACTTGAAGGCGTTGCGCCAACTGCTGTTGAGTGAGCCCGGCTTCCTTGCGCGCTTGGCTAACCACAAGACCCAATATCCTGGGCGTGAATCTCATGAGGCCTCCTGTAACTTTTATTACACATTACCAAATGTAACCATTAGTGCGCAATAGTAAATGCGCACTTTATTGCTCATTTGACGACGGACTGAAGCGCTTTTTCCAGCCACGCTGGCCACAAAATATCCTTGATGAAACCCAAGGACCAGTTGAGGGATGCCTCCCGGGTTGCGGTTTGCCACTATAGCGGCCGACAAATGACCGCAGCGATCAGTGCACCCAGCGCTACTCAAAACAGGTTTGACTCTCAAAAACGAGCTCTTGCGATTGCCTGAATCCTTGGATATTGCTGAAATCAACCATCCGGGCCTGCTAATGGCAGGGCCGGATGGTTGATCGGAACAGCTTGAGTTGGAAACCGAGTTGAGGTCTTAGAAGACCACCACTGGCTTGAGAGTGTCGCCGGATTCACTGTCGGCGAAGGCGGTGTTTATGTCGGAAAACTCGTACTTTTTCACCAGCTTGTCGAATGGGAACAGTCCGGCTTCATAGAGTGAGATCAGCTTTGGAATGAAGGTCTGCGGAACAGCATCACCCTCAATAACCATGCTGATCTTGAGGCCGGTCAGCAACAAGTTGCCAATGTCAAACGGTGACTCCGTGCCCGGGGCTGCTGCGCCCACGAGAGCACCGTGTCCCATGATTCCTAGGGCCTTTGTCATCTGTGCAAACACCGCGGCGTTCCCGGTGGTGTCGGCAGCGTAGTTTGCGCCGCCACCTGTGATCTCTCGAACCCGCTCTACCGCGTCTTCGTCTTTACTGTTTATGGTGTGGGTGGCTCCAAGCTCTTTGGCCCGCTCGAGTCTGCTTGGCACAATGTCGACAGCGATGATGGTGGTGCAATTTGCGATCACGGCGGCCAACAGGGCTGACATGCCAACTGCACCGGTCCCAAAGATGACGATGCTACTGCCAGCTTCTGGCTCGAGCACGTTCAGCACTGCGCCAGCGCCGGTCTGAATACCGCAACCCAGTGGGCCCATAATCTCAAGCGGAACACCCTTTGAAATTTTCACGACACTTCGCTCATAAACATTGGTCACCGTCGCAAAGGAGGATTGTCCGAAGAAATGCGAGGAGACCGCAGAGCCGTCCTCGGCAGAAAACGCGGTTGATCCATCTGGACGCGCCCCTCCCATAGCCAGAGCGCCAAAATCAACGCAGTAAGCCGGGTGACCGGAGACACATGATGAACACACTCCACAGCTTGGAAAACTCAACACCACGTGATCTCCAACCTCAACGCTGGTGACCGCGTCACCTACCGCTTCGACAATTCCTGCACCCTCATGCCCAAGAACTAGCGGAAGCGGGATTGGGTAGACCTGGTCGCGCACGATGGCGTCGGTGTGACAGACCCCGGTAGCCACGAGCCTGACTCGGACCTCATCGGATCGGGTTTCATCTAATGTGAGTTCGCTAATTACAAGTGGCTCGCCTTTAGAAGCGGCAACGGCGGCAAGTGTCTTCATGGAATCTCTCCTCCAGCCCGCGGCCAGGTGCCACGCTGACCTTCATTCCACAGTACCTGCGAGGTGACCGCTTCTCCATAGTTCGGAGCTAACTCTGCGGCTCCTCACAGATAAGGCTGCGTTAACAGGCTGGCCTTCACCGAAAATGAGCTCAAAGAAGGAATCCGCATGGAAACTGGATTGAAGCCCGAGTCAGCGGCGGAGTCTTTTAGTGACATCGCAAGCGAGGGCTCACAGAGCCTCTCGAGGATAAGGGCTTCGCCTTTCATCCCTCGCACCGATGCAGTCAAGGGTTTTATCTTCGATGTTGCCAATGGCCTTCTAGCAAAAGTGAGGTCGAAAGAGCTTCGAGCTGCAACCTAAACGAATCAACCCGGTCCTAGGGCTGTCTAGGAGGGTTTTTAAACTAATGTGACTTAGTACCCTTGGCTAATTGATTGTTGCTACCGAGTCTCTCTCTATTGGTCGAGTTTCCAACACCGCGTCTTCAGAGATTTTTTTACCAGACATTTGCCTTACCAATAAATCAACGGCCTCTTGGCCCATTTGGTCGACCGGGCGGGAGATAACGGTTATTGCTGGCGACATGGCGGCAGCCCAAGGCGAATCATCGAAGCTGATCACACTCAGGTCCTTGCCGATAGTCACCTTGAGTTTGCCAGCTACCCGCAATACCGCCAGGAGCATGTCATTGTTTGAGGTGAAGATGATTGTTGGCTTTTTCGAGCCTGAAAGAAGACCCTCGACTGCAGCTTCAGCTCCTGATTGACTGTCCTCACAAAAAAGCATCTGCGACTTGACACCTCTCATGGCAGCACCCTCAATAAAACCATTGGTGCGGTCTTCAACCGTGGAGATGGGAATCTGTGGTCTTTTATCAGTACTGTTTTTGATTCCCGGCACCGCAACCAAAAATGCCATGGAGCGGTGGCCTTTCTTGTGAGCGTACTCAACCGCATCTCTGGCACCCTCAAAGTCTCCCGTGGTGACCGAAGCAAACTTTGTCTCATGCAGCTTTCGGTCAAAAAGAACCAGTGGTGTACCGCCAAGTGCCATGTCATTCAGGTGCTGATGATCAGTGTCGGAAGAAGGCACCAAAATCAGGCCGTCAACTCGCTTTTCAATGAGCGTTTTCACCGCTTGTTTTTCGTTATGAACGTTCTCATCGGTGTGAGAAACAACTGTCTGATAGCCATTTTGTTTTGCAGCATCGATTATCGCTTTTGTCGCTCGATCAAAAAAGGCGTTGGTGAAATCCGAGATAACAACTAGACCAATGGTCTTAGTTTTTCCGGCCCGCATGGCCCTGGCAACTTCGTTGGGGTGATAGCCGAGCTGCTCCGCAGCTTTGCGAACGGTAAGAACAGTTTCTTCGCTAATTCGCCCGTAGCCGGCCAGGGCCCGTGAGGTGGTTGCCCTACTTACTCCGGCTAGTTCAGCCACATCATTTATGGTTGCAGGCCGGTTAGTTTTACTCATCTCACACCAGCTTTCCAGAATCGTGACTCAACCGTTACCGCCAAAACTTGCTCAACGTCAAACCTAATTGGCATCATTGTATCAAGAATTGCGAGAACGTTCTCGCAATTCTCTAATAAAACATCGAGGAGAGGAATTGAAAATGAACTATTTCAAGAAGGCTGCCGCACTTGCTGGTGTAGCCGCCCTTGCACTGAGCGTTACAGGTTGTGCGGCTGCGGAAGAAGCACCAACCACACCAAGCGCCGGAGAGACCACCGCAGTTGTTGAGGAACTAACAATTGCATTCGTAGTGGGTGCTGAGTCAGACCCATTTTTCCAGGCGATGAAACTTGGAGCCGAGGAAGAAGCAGCAGCTCTTGGTGTGAACCTCATTTGGCAGGGTGACCCAACCAACTACTCCCCAGAGACTCAGATTCCTATCGTTGATGCAGTTTTGGCTCAGCAGCCAGATGGCCTAGTGCTAATCCCTACTGACCCAACAGCACTTCAGGCATCAGTTACCAAGGCAGTTGCCGCGGGCATTGCAGTTGCAAACGTTGACACCCGGGTTGGCGACCTTGCCGACGTGCTCACCTTCATCACTGGCGACAACGAAGATGGTGGAGCCAAGGCTGCTGCGGCTATTGCTAACGCAATCAACTACACCGCAGGCGAGAGCTACCAGGTAGTTCTTGGTCTAACCAGCGCAACTGCAACCACCAACGTTGCTCGTAAAGAGGGGTTCGAAAAGGCAATAGCTACTGACTACCCAGGTATCGAGATCGTTGATGTTGCTTACTCAGAGTCAAACCCTGAGAAGGCTGCGTCTAACGTAAACAACTGGCTAACCAAGTACCCAGACCTAGATGGCATCTTTGCTATTGACGGAACCAACGCATCCGGAGCTGCGGCGGCCCTAGAAGCTAAGGGCCTAGTTGGCAAGGTTGCACTTGTTGGATATGACGCATACCCAGACAACGTTGCCAAGATCAAGGCAGGTATCTTCACTGCACTGATCGCTCAGGACCCGGCTGCGGAGGCTCGCTTGGCGATCCAGACCCTAGTTGCGTTTTTGAGCGATGGCACCTTGCCAGCCAGCGCTGAAGTTGTGATTCCAAACGTAATCTTGGACGCCAACACCTCAGAAGCTGACCTAGCCAAGTACACCTACGTAGCTAACTAAGCTCACAGGTAAGCACTAAGGGGTACTAAATGTCTAGCAGCCAACAGCCGAACCTGCGTCTTGAAAGATTCAAGGCGGTGGCAAGAAATCAGAACTCGATTTTGCTATCGGTGCTAATCGCTTTGGCGATTATCTTCACCCTTGCAGAACCGCTGTTTTTCTCAGTCCCAACGGCAGGAAACATCCTGACCGACTGGGGATCGATTGTGCTGTTGGCTGCTGGACAAACCCTGGTTATCATTTCCGGCGGTATCGACCTTTCCGTCGGCGGCACACTTGCCATCAGCGGCGTAGCCTCCGCTTGGATGATGTCGGTTGTTTTGGGTTTTGACACCACAACCTCCGGCCCTGATGCCTACCCACCACTGATGATTGGTGCGATAACCGCTGCTGCAACCGGAATCCTCGTTGGCCTGGTAAACGGTTTCCTCATAACGAAGCTAAGAATTGTCCCGTTCGTTGCAACCTTGTCCACCATGGGTGCGACCCTGGGATTTGCGATCATAATCTCAAACGGAATGCCGATCGGTGGTCCGAATGACTTCAGCATTATCAGTCCAATCAACCCGAACTGGATGCCCCTTAGCTGGGCAGTGATTGGGGTAATTATTATCGTCACAATTGTTGGCCTGTTCTTGCACAAATCACGCTTTGGCCTGCACACCTACGCCGTTGGTTCAAACTCTTTCGCAGCCCGAGCCGCAGGCATTAATGTCGAGCGCCATCTGACCAAAGTTTATGCCTTGGCTGGTGGTCTAGCTGGCCTTGCGGGATTCTATGTTTACCTTCGTTTAGGCGCAGGATCACCGACCTCGGGAACCATGAGAGAGCTTGACGCTATCGCCGCGGTTGTTATCGGTGGAGCATCGCTGATGGGAGGCGTGGGCAGAATGCTTGGCACGGTCATCGGAGCTCTAATTTTGTTCACCGTTCAATCAGGCCTAATCATGGCCGGGGTGGCTCCAGACTGGAAAAAAGTGGTGGTTGCAGTTCTAATTGCCGCAGCCGTTGCTGCCCAAACACTAAGACGAGAAAATCGACAGAGGTAGCCAAAATGCAAATGGGCGAAGTAATTTATGAAGTCAAAGGTGTCTCGAAGCACTACGGTTCCGTTGTGGCACTGGACGGTGCAAGTCTCAAGCTGCACGCCGGTGAAGTAGTTGGGCTTGTCGGTGACAATGGTGCTGGTAAGTCAACCTTAGTCAAAGTCTTATCCGGTGCTCACATGCCAGATGAGGGCGAGATTTTCCTCGATGGTCAAAAAGTCTCTTGGGACAACCCAAGACAGGCTCTTGAGTCTGGAATTGAAACGCTGTATCAGGACAGCGGACTAGCCCCTCACTTGACGGTGAGCAAAAACGTTTTCTTGGGTCGGGAGATTACTAAGCCTGGCCTCCTGGGCAAGATGGGCTTTTTGGATTCCAAGGCAATGGAGGAAAAAGCCCACGCAGACCTAGAGAGAGTTGGCATTGCTGTTCCGGCATCAAACCGGGCTGTCAGCCAGCTCTCCGGCGGTCAGAAGCAGGCCGTTGCAGTCGGTCGAGCTGTTGCGTGGGCCCGCAAGGTGATCATTTTGGATGAGCCAACCAACCACTTGGGGGCCAGGCAGGCCGGAGAAGTGCTGCAGGTTATCAAGGAAGCCAAGCGAAAAGGGCTTGGAGTAATTTTCATTTCCCACACACTCCCTCACGTTCTTGAGGTGACGGATCGAATTGTGGTGCTAAGGCTCGGACGAGTGGTTCGAGATGCCCCAACCAGCGAATTCACAGGTGACACTTTGGTCGGGACGATCACCGGAACCATCCAGGCCATTCCAGAAGAGGAAGCATGAACCCGCTCTACCTAATTGCAGAAATCCACCCACTACCCGAGAAACTAAATGATGCCCGCACGGCCTTCGAGGCACTGATTTCAGAATCCAAAAAAGAACCGGGCTGCCTGCTCTATGACCTAGTCATTGAATCAAGTGTTGAGACAGGCAGCGAGACCTGGATAATGATGGAAAAGTGGGCATCACGGGACGCTTGGGAGCAGCACATGGAAACGCCACACGTGAAGCACATGAACAGAATTTCACCTGCATTCTCCTTCGCTGCAACCGTACTGAGGTTCCTGAATCCGGTTGCTCTAACAGAGAAGTCGCACTAGTGATCAAAGAAGGAATTCGCAAGGAAACCGGCTTGAAGCCTGAGTGGGCGGCGGAGTCTTTTAGTGACATCGCTAGTGACGTCAGACAGAGCATCGCCAGAATAAAGGCTTCGGCTGTCATCCCTCACACCGATGCTGTCAGAGGTTTCATCTTTGATGTTGCCACTGGACTAGCAGAAGAAGGCAAGTGTCAACAGGCACAAGTAAGCGAGTAACTCCTCTCCTTGAAGTAGGGGCGATGGCGCAGTTAGAATTTAGAGCATGTTGACATCGAGAATTGCTCTGGCAAGTGATGCTTCTGCGGTCGCCGAGTTTGCAAACCTTCACCAGCTCACGGTCGACCCTCACGCAAAATCGATGAACATTCAATCTGCTGGAAACTTAGTTTTGGGTCGAATAGACCCTTTCGGGGCCACTCTTTATTTTGACAAAAATCAACTTATGGGTGTCATTGGCCTAAACCCAGATGCAATCAAAGAGCTACTGTCCCCCCGAGATCTATGCACACCCAAAGTTTCTGAATCAGTCGTTTTTTGTTGAGGAGGCTCTGAGGCTTTCCGCCATTGATTTTCCAAGCTACGAGATTCAACCAACCGCTAACTCACTAGATCGGGCAATGCTCGCCGCCTACTTCCAATTAGGTTTTGCTGAAATACGCAGGTATTCGATCATGCGTCGCAGTCTTAGCGATACTCGCGTGCCTAAGCTGCCCCAAGGTTTCAGTTTTTTGCAGGTGGACATGGAAAACCAGGAACATCTAGGTCACTGGCATAAAACCCAACAAGATGCCTTCCAACACCACTTTGGCTTCAAAGCTAGGGCTTTTGATTCTTGGAGCATACAGATGCTGGGAGACCAAAACCTTGACCGGCAAGGGACGTTTATTCTGCTTGAGAACGATGAGCCGGTTGGCTTCGTTCAGTGCACTAACGAGTGTGCCCACCAGCTGTCCGGTTTCGTGGCTTACCTTGGTGTGGCGCAATCCCACCAAGGCAAAGGCTTAGGTAGGGCGCTTCTAGAAAAAGCCATGCACCACTGCGAAACCAAGGGGTTTAGTTCACTCGAACTAACCGTTGACATCGGCAATGAATCGGGCGCCCTGAAACTTTATGAGAACCTGGGCTTGACGGCCCAGTCTTCTTGGTTGCTGCTGTCTGTCGCAAACAGTCAAACTGCTATTTAGTGGCAAGGTTCTCAGTCGGCTGCTAAATGGGGTCAGCTGTAACTAATTCGGCAATATATAGCCGAATTAGTTGACAAGGCTACTGGTTTGAACTACTTTTACCTCTTATAGGCAATATATTGCCGATTTAGGAGTTGTTGCCCATGAGCGACTATGCGGAAAAGACTTTGTCCGAGGCTATTCGCGAGCGCCGAAAGGCGCTTAGCATTACTCAGGCTCAGCTTGCAGACCTAAGTGGTGTTTCGGTCCGCGCTATTTTTGAATTGGAAAATGGCACCAACTCAATGAGCCTGAAGCGGGTGCTCCTGATCTTGAAGGCACTGGGCTTGAAGTTCAATTTGGTGGTGGCGCCAAATGGCTAACAGTTTGGGCATGGTCTATAAAAAAGGGAAGCTAGCTGCAACCCTTCGTAGAACCAGCTCGGGTGTTTTATTTGAATATGACACCGAGTATGCGCAATCAGGACTACCTCAGATAGCGACCACTCTTTCGGTTAGTGCAGAGCCGATAACCCTTGTCAACGGAGCGACTCCAGCATTTTTTGCAGGTCTTCTGCCTGAGGGACCCAGGCTCACGGCCATCCGGGACCGGATAAAGACTTCACTGAACGATGAATTGAGCCTGCTGTTGGACATTGGTGCTGACTTGATAGGTGATGTTCAGATCCTGCCCGAGGGGGTTAGCCCAGATCTGCCTGGTGAAAGCCTTGCGTTGCCCGTGGTGGGCACCCAGTTCAGTTTCCAGGAAATTCGAGAGCAATATTTTGGCTCTCGGGCCAGTGGTATTCCTGGCGTGCAGGACAAGGTCTTAAGCAAAATGTCGAACGCACCGGTCAGGCTTGCAAACATTGACTACATCTTGAAGCTAAACCCCAAGGACGTGTCATTCGTCGTTGAGAACGAACACTTTTTTCTTGGGCGGGCAAATGCCTGCGGTATCAAAACCAGCGGCTTTGAAATGATGACCGACTCACTAGGAGATCATGCATTGCGGCTAAGGCGCTTTGACCGGATAGCCAAAGGGACCTCGAAGATCAAGTTGGCAGCTGAGGACGGCTGCCAGGTGCTGAATCAATACCCTGCAGAGAAATACAACCTGGGGTTTGTCGAGGTGGCCGCGAAGCTGATTTCACTCTGCCCTGCCAAGCAAGTAGCGGGGCTCAATCTATTTCGCCAGTTGGTATTCAACTGGCTCATCGGCAACGGCGATGCTCACGCTAAAAACTTTTCTGTCCTCGAAGCCGAAACCGGCGAGTGGTTTATCTCCCCGGCCTATGACCTGCTCTGCACGAGGTATTACGAAGATAGAGCCATGGCCTTAGGAATCGATGACAACCAGACCGAGTGGTCCAGGGCCTTGCTTTTAGAGACTGCGGAGAAGCTACTGGTCCCAGAGCGAGCAGCTCAAAAAGTGATCGATCAGCAACTGGCGGTGCTGATCGACCTACCACAGCAAATCACGTCGGGAGTGCTGCCTTTTGCAAGACATGAAAATTATGAGGTTGCAAAGTTTCTAAAAAAGCGTGCTGCACGCTTGGTATAGCTGATTTTTTATCGCGTGAGCCGTGGAGGCGACTTTGGGGGGCCATTGACGTCTCCACGAACACTGCGGATTGCGGATGCGGCTATCTGTTTCTAGCGCGCTTAGATAAGGGAATCTTGGATGTTTGGCGGCTAAGCCAGTCATGAGCCGACTAGGAATCAGCCAACTAGTAATCAGCCGACAAGCGTGGAGAGCTTTGCCACGTCGTGTCCACCCCAATGCAGAGGACCTGCAACCACAACTGGGGTTCCCTGGAAACCATAAGCTTCAAATTCCTTTAGCGCTTCCGGATCCTGCTGAATGTCCTTATCGGTAAAGCTGACGTTGTTTGCCTTGAGGTAAGCCTTGGTGTTTTCACAGGAGTGGCAACCAGGCTGACTGTATACGGTGACCATTTTGACTTCCTTATCTTCGCGTGAGTCTGAGTAATTTATATATAGACAAGTCTGTCTATATGTTTACTATACCGACCTGTCTGGTATTGTCAAGATATGGAAACTACTAAGCAACCCTCGGCAAGACAGCGGATCTTGGACACTGCCGCGATGCTCTTCTACAGTGAGGGCATAAACAACACCGGAATCGACCGAATCATTGCAGATGCCGATGTTGCCAAGGCATCGATGTATAACCACTTTGAGAGCAAAGAAGAAATAGTTGCGACCTACCTTCGCGGCATCCGCGAGCAGTTTGACCTGGCGCTTGCCGAAAGCACCGGTGCAAAGAAACCTAGCTATGACGTGCCGTTTGGCCTTTTGAAGCTCACGCTTGCCAATGGTGATTTTTACGGCTGCCCATTTTCAAATGCTCTCGTGGAGCGTCCTGATTCTGACTTGGTCAAACGAGAAGTTTCGGCTTACAGAAATAGCGTGCTTGCCTACTTTGAACTTTCGGTTGATGGTGACTCGGTCAAGGCAGACAAGTTGATGGTGGTCTACGACGGTGCATTTCTCAATTGCAAGCTAAGCCCGAGTGAATTCACCGTCGAGGGCGCAATCGAGATTGCTGGGCTAATTGTTAGGGATTGTTAGTTAGCTTTCGGCAAGTGGCTGGGAGTCTTTACTGCAGCGACTTGAGAACTTCCCTGTGAAGTGCTTGCTCATCCGGGTCCGGAATTGGATGGGAAGCCAGCAGCCTTGTGGTGTAGGGATGTTGTGGATTAGCCAAAACCTCATTGGCGTTGCCCTCTTCGACGAGTTCGCCACCAAATAGCACTAAGAGTCGATCTGCCACCTGATCCACCACGGCAAGATCGTGGGTAATAAACAGCGCTGCAAAATTCAGCTCTTTTTGAAGTCTGGCGAACAAGTCCAGAACCTTGGCTTGAACCGAGACGTCTAAAGCGGAGGTTGGTTCATCGGCGATAACCAGTTTTGGAGATAGCGCTAAAGCCCTTGCTAACGAGGCTCGCTGACGTTGCCCGCCGGATAGTTCGTGCGGATATCGCTCCGCAAATTGAGTTGGAAGCTGCACTTGATCTAAAAGCTCCAGCACTCGCTTCTCGATTTCGCGTGGGCCGAGGTCGGATTCATGAATTAGCATCGGCTCGGCTATGCACTGCTGGATGGTCATTAGCGGATTGAAGCTCGAGGCTGGGTCTTGGAAGACAAACCCAATTTCTTTGCGCAGCGGACGGAACTGTCTTTCTTTGAATCCAAGCATCTGGTGACCCGAGACCGTGAGAGACCCGCCGGAGATGTTGGTCAGTCCGGCGATCGCTCTGCCAATGGTGGTTTTGCCTGAGCCGGACTCTCCGACTAGGCCCACGACTTCCCCGGGGTCTATGTCAAAACTAACCTTCTTGACCGCCTTGAAAGCCGGGGTATTGAGTCGACCTGGATACTCGATTTCAAGCTGGTTGGCAGAAACCACTGGGGTCTGTCCTTTGGCTTCAAACCTTGGTTTCGTTGTTGATCCAATCCGTGGAACTGCAGCCAATAGCCGCTTGGTGTAGTCGTGGGTTGGGCTTGAGAAAATCTCTCTGATCGGTCCCTGTTCTATAAGCTTCCCATCGAACATCACGGCAACTCGATCGGCAATATCAGCCACAACCCCCATGTTGTGGGTGATAAGCAAGATGGATGCGCCCAAATCGTCTCGACAGCTACGTAGCAGGTCCAGAATCTCGGCCTGAACCGTGACATCGAGCGCGGTTG
>Ga0307935_1000724_pt1 | contig 13448 bp, 13 predicted proteins | sample OrgLakmetageno92_FD_201827 | JGI IMG/M metagenome (GOLD analysis project Ga0307935, IMG submission 201827) | Saline water microbial communities from Organic Lake, Antarctica - #92 | ecosystem: Environmental > Aquatic > Non-marine Saline and Alkaline > Saline | place: Antarctica: Organic Lake...
TTTGCATTAATATATATATATATATATTGTACTGTGTTGCGAAATAAAATAAAAAAATATGGTTGTACAATATCAATATAAAAAAGATTTTTTGAATATCTTGATTTACAGGTACCAAGCCCAGAAGAGGAGATAGTACAAAGAGAATGTAATGTTGATCTTCAAGGCGATGTTTAAAAACTTCTTTCAAGTCTCAACGCTTTGCAAAAAAGAGTCATCGAGCTTTATTACTTTGCAAATCTAAACTGTGAAGATGTTAGTAGAGAGTTAGATTCCCCTAGTAATACTATTAAGTCACATCTTAGACGAGCGAGATTAGTTCTTCAAAATAACAAAAATTTTAGAGAAAAACACTGGAGTGTATAACTATCCAGTGTTTTGTTTTTCAATCTTTTTCAGTTCTCTTGATAATCGATGTACTAATTCCAATGATAATAGAGAGTACTAAGATACCAACAATAACAACTACTGCCTTGTCTCCAAAAATCTGTGCAAGATATTTTCCACCAAAAATACCAAATAATGCCCAGATGTATGATCCCGTTAATGCATAGGGGATGTATTTGCTTGTTTTCATATTGCGTACTCCTGCAAAAAGAGCAGGGGTTGAGCGAATGATCGGGATACTCTTGCTGAATATGATAACCATAGCAGCATGTCGGTCGAACAAATCCCATGCTTTGGCGTGTTTTTCTTTGTGCACAAAATTTTTAACCCACGAGAAGTGCAACATTTTTTTCCCAAAGAAGAATCCGAGTAAATCTCCCATCAAACTCCCAATCGCAATGAGGTGCACCGCAACCCAGGGTTTGATAAATGCTTCTTCAGTAAGGCTTCCTATTAATAATGCAATAGTACCACCGGGCAAGAATGACCCTAATATAGGAACCCCTTCGCCAAAGGCAAGCACAAATGTAAACACATGGCGCCAGACTGGGCCAAGTTCAAAAAATACAGAAACCAAGAGGTCATGAAGCTGGGAAAACATAATAAATACATTCTACTATAAATACATTAAGGTGATAAATGAATTACCTCTTGTAAAGCCTGATGCATTCGTATGGGTTTTTATTTCATGTGGAGATGGGCGGAATCGAACCGCCGTCCATACATAGCCTGTCTACAAATCTACATACATAGATTATTTTTCATCTGTGCAAACAGATGCTTTAAGTTGTGTGTCTTTAAAATAAACAAAACAACACACTTCCGATTCGCTTTATTTAGACTACGCTAGCGACATAACGTAATCGATCCCAAATAATATAGAACCAATCGTGCGCGTTAGGGCTCCGCAGCATGACGGTCTCGCTGCCTGTGGTCTTACGCGAAGTTGAGTTGCATTCCGTAAGGAGATGCAATTGCTTTTGAGTCTGCACTTCAAAAATGGTTAGGTGTTTTACGAGGTACCCGATCTCGGTGCATATAAACAAGTGATATATATGTCAAAGCCGGTCATCCCCAGGCTTAACGTTTCTTTTTAAAAGTACGTGCGATGTCTCGTTCGTCTTCGCGCTTGCGAATGGTCTGGCGTTTGTCGTGGATTTTCTTACCACGAGCCAACGCCATGTCGACTTTGATCAAACCGCGTGGTGTAGTATAGATGGAAAGGGGGATCACCGTCAAGCCCGCAGACTTCTTTTGTTTTGCTAAATAGATAAGTTCAGACTTCTTCAAAAGCAGTTTACGTTTTTGGTAAGGGTCATAACTATCAGGCATATTGTTCACTTGCCATGGGGCAATATACATCCCAATTAAAAATGCCTCAGTATCACGATAGACAACGTAAGCTCCTTTCAAGGAGACATTACCAGCACGCAGCGATTTAACCTCGAATCCTGCCAGCACAATACCCGCTGATAGTTTATCCATCAGTTCATAGTGAAATCGGGCTTGTCGATTGGATGCGAGAGTTGCCATAGGGAAAGTATAGCAGAGAGTACGTTGCGTGAGAACTCCTCACAGTGCTTGCCCTTATGCTCAAACTGTCTATAATAGGCAACGTTATCTATTTTTTAAATCTATATTATTTTTTATGTTTTCATTTTTAAATCCTGACACGGGCAAAAAAGGCAAAAAGAAAAGAAAGAAGAAAAAGACTCCTGGTTTTATCAGTCAGTTCATTACAACTGCACTTGTGATTGCGTTGGTTATTACCGCTGCGACACTGTTCTTTTCTGATGAAGAAAAACAAGATGATAAAAACATTAGCCTTTCCGAGGTGGCGACACTTGTAAATGAAAACCAAGTTGCAACGCTAACTGTAAAAGGAGACAAGTTAGAATTAGTACTAAACGACGAAGAAGCCACTACAAAAATTTCTAAGAAAGAAACTCAGGCTTCATTTACCGAGACGATGGGATTCTATGGCGTGACTCCAGAAACACTCAGTGGTCTCGATCTCGAAATCAAATCAGAAGCAGGAGCAGGGGTTGTTGTGCTTCGTGTTCTCCAAGGGCTGGTTCCTTTGATTGTGTTGGGTGTGATTGTTTGGTTCCTCTTTGGCCAGATGAAAGGAGGAGGTGGAATGAAAGCATTCTCGTTCGGTGATTCAAAAGCTCGTGTTACTGATCCGGACAAACAACGTATTACATTCGGTGATGTTGCCGGTAATGAAAATGCCAAAGAAGAACTCCTCGAAATTGTTGATTTCCTCAAGCATCCTAAAAAATATATTGAAATTGGCGCCAAGATCCCCAAGGGTGTTTTGCTGACAGGTGCACCAGGAACAGGGAAGACACTGCTCGCTCGAGCCGTAGCAGGAGAAGCAAAGGTCCCGTTCTTTCATCTGTCGGGGTCAGAATTCGTAGAAATGTTTGTAGGGGTTGGTGCGTCACGTGTGCGTAACCTTTTCGAACAGGCAAAGAAGGCTTCGCCAGCAATTATCTTCATCGATGAAATTGATGCTGTCGGTCGACACCGCGGCGCAGGTATCGGAGGGGGGAATGATGAACGCGAACAAACATTGAATCAGATTTTGGTAGAAATGGACGGATTCGATCCAACGGAAAAAGTAATCGTTATTGCAGCAACCAACCGGTCGGATGTTTTGGATTCTGCATTGATGCGCCCAGGACGTTTTGATCGACAGGTTATCTTGGATATTCCTGATCGCAAAGATCGCTTGGCTATTTTGAATATACATGCAAATCGCAAGCCATTAGAAGATGACGTTAATCTCGAAGTCATCGCAGAGCGTACCCCTGGGTTCTCTGGGGCTGACCTGGAATCATTGATGAACGAAGGGGCTCTACTCGCCGCACGCCATGACAAGAAAAAAGTTGGTATGGAAGAATTACAAGAAGCCATCGAAAAAGTCATGATTGGCCCAGCACGCAAAAGTCATCTCCATAGCGAACATGAACGCAAAGTAGTTGCGTATCACGAGGCAGGGCATGCTATTGTTGCCTCGGCACTAGAACACGCTGACCCAGTCCACAAAGTCTCAATTGTGGCACGTGGTCAAGCCGGGGGATACACATTGAAACTTCCATTAGAAGAACGCAAACTGACGAATCGTGCTCAGTTCCTGGATGATATCGCAATGTCTATGGGTGGATACGTTGTCGAGAAAATGATTTTCGGAGACGTAACTACAGGCCCGTCTAATGATATCCAGGTTGCGACCAAGATTGCGCGCAATATGGTGACCAAATGGGGGATGAGTGATGCGATAGGACCCATTGCACTAGAAGGAAATGAAGGAAGAGCAATGTTCGGGCAGGGAGTTTCTCCGACACAACATTCTGAACGCCACGAAGCATTGATCGATGATGAGGTGTCAAAGATTATGAATACCGCTCGGGATCGTGCACACGAAGCATTGTCTGATAATAAGGAAGCTCTCGAAGCGGTTGTTGCTGCACTTCTTGAAAAAGAGATCCTCGAACAGGACACATACAACACAATTATCAAAAAACACGGTATGGTGCCCAAAGAAAAAAAAGAAGTGTAAACACTATTCCAAATATACCAATGACACAGAACGCGTTGCCTTACGGCAACGCGTTCTGTTATAGTGTCGACGTTTGTTTATTAAAGTAGGCGCGAAGCTTATAAGAACAAATGAAAACATGTGGAATAGGTCCGCCTATAGCTCAATTGGTAGAGCGCGAAGCTTATACCTTCGTCGTTATAGGTTCAAGTCCTATTGGGCGGACCTAGTACATAATGTTTGAATAAAGTTTTTATTTCGAAGAAATATCTTCGTCGCTATAGGTTCAAACCTTTCTGCCGGCAGAGGGAGGCCCTATTGGGCAGACTTGATATATGTATTTCGAATACACAAATTATACGAAGTATACCTTCGGGGCACAGACTTAAGATCTTTTCTTATGATTGACAATTATATATATTCATGATATCATATTAAGGACAGATAAAATTTTAAAATTGAAAATAACTTGATCATGAAAACTAATGTACCAACAGAAATAGAAAAAAAAGAAGTAAGAATTGAAATCGTTGCAAATCGAATATTTGCATACTACCTTCAAATTATTGAATGGAAAAAAACCACAGAAGAAAAGTCATTTATAATTGACCATATTCTTTCTCAAGATTCCACGGACTGTTCCCTCGGACATCTAGAAGATAAGTATGACAGTAAAAGTACATGGAGAAATGATATCGGGATACTTAATACTGACGCCTGGAATACTATAGGATCTGAGGAAGTTGCTCCATTCCGAGATATGGGATTGGATGAGAATGAGCAATACTTCATTAATCATGAAAAGGTTCTTCGTAAAGCTTCTTTGCTTTTATCCAAAAATGGAGTAGCAAATTACTTTGAGGCACCACAGCGATCGAATTATAAGAATGATGAAGAATATGGCTATGATAAATGGCTTATAAAAGAAAACCTTATAATTGTTTTATAGGGTATAGAATTGATACCAAACTAACCAGAGCTGTTGTTCTGGTTAGTTTTATTTTGTTCTGATTTATTCGTGTTTACTTATAAGTTTTACAAATGAAACTCTGCTATACTTTTACTATGGAAAAAAATTTCAATTTTGAACAGGACGCCAGGGTGAAGATCGAAATGAGAGCCGAAAAAAGAGGTCTCTCTAGGGGTGCGACTATAGACGATTCAGTCCTTGAGGGAATCCCTGTAGAACTTGTATTAATAAATAGTATCGTCAGATTTGAGCCAGAGGAAAAAATGGGACAACCTGACTCTGCTATTCAGGTGGAGGAAATGGTTCAAAAAATTAAGAATGGAGAGGAAGAGCCCTTGCCACCAATTTCTGTCATGGAAGTAAAAGGTGGGTATATGATTTTAGATGGCCATCATCGATATCATGCTTATGAATTGGCGAAGAGTCAGTTTGTTCCGGTGCGGGTGATTCCGAAAGAGGAGGTCAGCGTAGAGATAATTGATAATCTACCCCAGCCCTAGATTTATTGCTCAAATAAAAAAAACATGTATTATTCACTTATAACTATATGGAGATACTTATAATTTTAACGATTGGATTAATCGTAGGGTCGGGTCTCTTTTCGGGGATTGAGGCCGCGTTGTTTGCCGTGTCCCACGGTCAGGCAGAGATTTATGTAAAACAGGAAAAAACCGGTGCGGAATCGTTATTAAGTGTAAAACAGAATATGGGTCACGCGATTGCAGTAATTGTGATTGGTAATAATATCGTCAACATTGTGGGGAGTATCTTCGTGGGGGTCGTTGCCGCTGACGTCATCGGGAACGAATGGATTGGAATGATCTCGGCAGTGCTCACGTTTCTCATTATTATTCTAGGAGAAATTATCCCCAAGACAATTGGTGAAAATCACGCAGAAACAATCAGTCTCATTGTCGCCCCTGCGGTTTATTTTTTAACCAAGGCTCTCTATCCATTGGTGTGGATTATTGAAAAAATCACCTCACCGTTTGCGGTAGAACGAGCGCTCGTTTCAGAAGACGAATTGCGTATCTTGAGCGACCTCGGACACCGAGAAGGAGTTATCGAGAATGACGAACGCGAAATGATTGAGAATGTATTCCGACTCAATGACCTGAGTGCTCGCGATATCATGACACCTCGAACCGTCATTGTTTCTCTACAGAAAGACGCTGTGCTTGGCGATATAAAAGAAGAGATTTTTGAAATGACAAATTCTCGTTTACCGGTCTATGACGAAGATATGGATGACATCGTCGGAATCTGTCACTTGCGAGATCTGCTCGAAGCAATTGCAAAAGATGAACATGACAAAACCGTGGAAGATTTCACTGATCCGGTATTCTTTGTTTCAGAAAAACTACGCGTTGATGTACTGTTGCCATTGTTTCAGCGAAAACGAGAACACCTCGCCATGGTTAAGGATGAATTCGACGGAACGTCTGGTGTTGTTACGCTCGAGGATGTCCTAGAGCAGCTCGTAGGGGAAATTGTAGATGAAACTGACATACATATCGATTCGCGTGCCCAAGCTCGTAAAGAGGCTCGTGAAGCGACACAGCGACCAGAATTTTAAACTGTTGACTTTCTATTTTTATTTAGTATAGTGACGATATTGATCTTAACGATTATTTGATTATTAGCAGAGACGTATTATATAAGAACGAGACATTCTTATTTATTTATCATTCTATGGCAAAGACAACTATTAGTTTCAAACCAAAACAAGCAACAAAAAAGATGTTAAAAAATCTTAAGGAGCGCGCGCGTGAAGTAATTTCTCGTCGGTATGGCCTCGAGGAATCAGAACGACACACGCTACAGAGCATTGGTGATACCTATGGTATTACTCGTGAGCGCGTTCGTCAGATCGAAAACACGGCATTACAGGCAATTCGTGAGTCTGATTCTTTTGAGGAAGCAGCAGAACTGTTCAGTGAATTAAAAGATATTCTACATAACCTTGGAGGCATTGTAGAAGAAGACCATCTTCTATCAACCCTTTCTAAAGATTCTGTTACCCAGAATCACATTCACATGTATTTAGTATTGGGAGATGAATTTAGTCATCACAAGGAAAACAAAAGCTTCAAGAAGCGATGGAGTATTGATGACACTATTGCGGATGAAGTACACACTATTCTTGATTCTATTCATGATTCTTTGACTCATGACGAATTGTACGAAGAGGCTGATATGATTGAGCAATTTCTTTCACACGACCGTGCAAAGAATTTTGAAGAAAAGCACCAAAACGAAGAAACAGCTCGTAATTGGTTTGATATTTCAAAGCTTGTAAAAGAAAACGCACTAGGTCACTGGGGTCACGCAGAATCACCAAACATCAAAACACGAGGAATTCGTGATCTTGCATACTTGGTGTTGCGTCAGCACGGTTCACCTATGCACTTTCGTGAGGTGGCAGCAGCTATTTCAGAACAGTTCAGTCGTCCAACACACACGGCAACATGCCACAATGAATTGATTAAAGATAATCGTTTCGTATTGATTGGTCGCGGGTTGTACGCACTGACCGAGTGGGGATACCGCAAGGGAACTGCACGTGATGTGATTAAGCAAATCCTTGCAGAAGAAGGACGTCCAATGTCTCGTGAAGAAGTTGTGGATCGTGTTATGAAAGAACGCTACCTTAAAAAGAACACTATTTTAGTAAATCTACAGAATCCAAAGTACTTTACTAAAGATAAAAACGGTCTCTATACTATCAAATAATTGTCTCTATTTTAAAAAGAATCCCGCAAGGGATTCTTTTTTGATATAATACTTCTATGATTGGTGAATTACTTACAACAGGCCTTCTCTTCCTCTGGAAGATAGCATATCTTATTATCCCATTGATCGCTTTACCCATTGCGTTCCATATGTGGCTAATGCACAAACGTAATGAAACCATCGCCGCAATGGATTGGGTGACTCTAGAAATAACACCGCCGCGAGAAGTGTTCAAATCACCCGCAGCTATGGAGATTGTTCTGAATGCGATGGAAGACACCGGAGGAACGCAGACATGGTATAAGCGTTGGGTCCAGGGACGAGTGCGGCCCTGGTATTCGCTCGAGCTTGTTTCTGTTGAGGGAACTATTTATTTTTTCGTGCGAACCATACGTGACAACAAAGACTTCGTGACGTCACAATTTTATTCCCAATATCCTGACGCGCAGGTGAGAGAAGTAGATGACTACACCCGCTATGTCCCTCAGTATCAACGCGGCAATGATTGGGAAATGCTCGGATTCGAAATGCAGGCGCTCAACCCAAGCGTGTATCCTATTAAGACATACATCGACTACGGGATGGATAAAGACATTGGAAACGATGCTGAAATGCGACTTGATCCTATGAGTCCTATTTTGGAAGCACTCTCTATTCTTGGAAAAGACGAACAGGCATGGATCCAGTTTCTGATCCGGCCTGCAGTCAAAAAACGTGACCCCAATGCACCATGGTGGGCGTTCAAAAAGCGACGATGGGATCAAGAGGCCGCAGATGAAATAGCAAAATTCCAAGTTGATTCGATGAAGCAAAACATGAAAATTTTGAAACAGGTTGACCCAGAAAAACAATGGGCAACTGTCAGTCTTAACGAGAGCCAGAAAAATGTTGTGAAGGCGCTCGGGCGTAATTCCAGTAAGCCTCCGTATGATTTTGCAGGCCGTGTATTATACCTGGCAAAAAAAGACGCCTTTAAAGGCCCTCGTTTTGGTATGTTAATCAATATGTTTCGTGCATTCGGAAGTGATGGGTTGAATGGTTTCAAGCCAACAAATGATACGAGCGCAAAATTCCCATGGGATGACCCTATGGGTACAAAAGTTGAAACATGGAAGGAGGAGATGTTTTATGAGTACGTTAACCGCATGTGGTTCCATCTCAAGCGTCGCAAGTTTAGCCACCGCAAGGACCCTCGCCCACAGACAGTTTTGACGAGTGAAGAAATCGCAACATTGTGGCACTTGCCAGCGACCACTGTTACTTCTCCAACCGTTGGTCGCGTGAGTTCTAATACCGCCCAAGCCCCAGGGAATCTACCATTCGAGCAAGAATAAAAACCGTGAATCCATGCTACAATCTCATTGTATTTTAATTATAACTATATGAATCTTGATATATTTCTCAAAAGACGTCACCAGCTTTTTGCCCATGAATTAGGAGCAGAAGAAAATCCTAAGTCTAAAAAAATACGCTTTCTTTTGGGTTTTTTTGTCCTTGCCGTTATTCTTGGGGTATGTGCATTGATCATGTCGCGACCCCCTAAAGACTTTCCTCTGCTGAAAAATATCACTATTGCAGAAGGATCGGCACTGAGTGAGATTGCAGATGTTCTTGTTGAGGAGAATGTTATTCGCTCTCGCTATGCATTCATTACAGCCAGCTCGTTCTTGGGAAAGGCTTCGAAGTTAAAAGCAGGAGATTATAGGTTCGAAAATCCACGAGGGATGCTTGGTGTTGTCCGCGCCCTTGCGAATGGGGAACACGGCGACGTGTCAGTTCGCTTCAAGACCCTGGAGGGTTGGACACTGACGGATATTGCGCGCGAAGCTGCTGGCGTATTTAACGATTTTAACGAAGATGATTTTATGAATGAAGCAATAGGATTTAATGGCTACTTGTTTCCTGATACTTATTTTGTATTGCCTGCGATGGATGAGAAAGAGATAGTGAGCATGATGCACGATAATTTTTCGGAAACCTTGAATGACGTCGGTTCTAGTATTTTGAGTGACGTCTCCCCAGAAAAATTACGAGAGATTGTCATCATGGCGTCCATCATCGAACGCGAAGCTTTTGGTTTTGAGGATGCCTATATAATCTCGGGTATACTATGGAAAAGAATAGAAATTGGCATGCCACTACAAGTTGATGCATCTTTTGCCTATCTATTTGATAAGGCAAGTAGTGAATTAACATTAGCTGATCTTGCATATGATTCACCTTATAATACCTATACGAACAGGGGGCTTCCCCCAGGACCGCTTGGAAACCCTGGGAAGATAGCTCTTGATGCTGCGCTAAACCCGGCGGAGTCTCCTTATCTATTTTATCTCCATGCACCAGACGGATCTGTCCATTATGGAAAAACCCATGACGATCACGTGAATAATAAAAATAAATACCTCAGATAGGCACGCTCGAAGGATGGTCTGAAAAATGATATACTAGTTGCATTATGGCATTACGAAAATTAGTATTCTTGGACGTAGAGACAACAGGATTTGATCCTATTAAACATGAAATTGTAGAATTGGGAGCTGTAATTGTTGAGCCTCAAGGTTCCTATCAAAACCTCAAAGTTCTGCATGAGTTAGATATTAAAGTAAAACCAACTCGTATCGAGGATGCTGATCCGGGTGCTTTGCGTGTGAACGGATATGATGAGGCTCAATGGATGTTCGCTCACGATCTTAAAGAGGTAATGCAAGAACTATCAGCAAAGGCAAAGGGCTGCAGTATTGTTGCCCATAACATTTCTTTTGACTGGTCATTTATCCAGCGAGCTTATGATGTTACGGGAGTAGAAAATACGATGCATTACCAAAAGCTCGACACGCTTTCAATGGCGTTTATCAAACTCCGCAAAGACCCAGATCTTTCTAATCTTTCACTGCGGGCACTATGCGAATACTTTGGAGTTGTAAATACGAACGCGCACACTGCGCTCGCCGACACGCGCGCAACGGTAGAAGTGTTTAAGGGATTGATGAAAGATTGACAAATCTTTTAGTAAGTGTATAAATAGAACCAAGTGCAAATCCTTTCTTGTCGAGTATATATCGTTGAGAAAGGATTTTTTGTTAACTAAAAAAAATTGAAAAATGGGGTCTTTATATAAAGAAAAATTAATGGCCCCGCGTATCACAAGACGGAGGCCAAAAGTTTTGAAATGTCCAATTCATTTCACAGAGAAAATTAAGGCACGAATAATTGCCTATCTGGATCAGTACGAAATTACTGGTTGGATTAGATCCGTAAAGGTGAGAAGGATTAAGCAGAGCAAGCGATATGGTGAGTGTTTTCTACATATTGATCTGATGTTCCGAAAACAGCGCAAGAGAATAACCGTAAAGACACATTCGCTGCATGGGCGTACGCTGTCAAATAGTAGTTCGAGCCATATTTACATAGAGACTTCAGCGCTTTCAAAAACTGCAGAAGCAGAAGTGATCAGTATTATTTCACCGATTTTGGTTCAAAAATGGTGTCCTGGCCTTGCCACAGAATGGTGGGTGGAAGATAACAATTTTATGCTCAATAATCAGTTTGAGAATGGAGCCACCAAGATTATCTCTTTTAAGAAGTCATCTCGGAGGGAAGATATCAATGGTGTAGATTTTTGGATTACTGTGCAGAATTATCGGATGAAGTTATATAAAGTTGGCATGCAACTTTCCTCATCAAATTTTGCTAAGAACCAAAAAGTCAAAAAGAAAAATGTGCTCTACATAGCACTCGAAGGCGAAAGGTTTTGGAGAAGGTTGGGGAATTCCATAAAGAGGATACTTTCTCAAAAAAACAAAAAAGAATACGAAGTATATGAAGAGAGCACTGTACCTTAGGTATGGTGTTTCTTTTTGGGATATTTTCGTTATGATAAGGATATGAAAGGAACAAAGACAATATTCGTTGGTGTGTCAGGAGGGGTAGACTCTTCTGTTGCAGCAGCTTTGTTAAAAGACCAGGGGTATGTTGTCGTTGGGGTCTTTATCCGTACATGGCAGCCCGAATGGATGGAATGTACCTGGCGTGACGAGCGTCGAGATGCAATGCGTGTGTGTGCCCATCTCGGGATTCCATTCCTAGAATGCGATCTTACTGAGACATACAAAAACGGAGTAGCTGATTATATGATCAACGAATACAAATCGGGCCGCACTCCTAATCCTGATGTTATGTGTAACAAAGAAGTAAAATTCGGGGGTTTCCTCGATTGGACTATTGAACACGGCGCAGATTATATTGCGACCGGCCACTATGCCCAGGTGAAAGACAGCACTCTTGTCCGTGGTATTGATACCTCAAAAGATCAAAGTTATTTTTTATGGACACTTACTAAAAATCAGCTTGATAGAGTTCTTTTTCCCGTAGGGCATTTGCCAAAAGCTGACACACGCAAACTCGCAAAGAAATACAATCTTCCTACAGCTACCAAGAAAGATTCACAAGGTATTTGTTTTATTGGAAAAGTTTCGATGAAAGAATTTTTGTCACATTATATTGATGAGCAGCCTGGGGATGTATTAGATATAAATGGAAATATTATAGGAAATCACTCAGGGGCACTCTTTTTTACACTGGGAGAGCGCCATGGCTTTACCATTACCGAAAAAGGAACGGACGACCAGGCAAATTATGTCATAGACAAAGACATGAAAAATAATACTATTACAGTTGCCCCAAGAGGCAGTATGGGAGAAGCGGGTGCTGAGGCTACTGTCTTTGAAATCCATTCGATAAATGACCCAACAGCTATTTTGAAAGAAAATTTTTCCTGCCAGGCACAGATTCGTTACCATGGAGAAATAAAACAAGTTACTTTCATTGCTCTCGACTCCGGAAAGCAGACTGCAACCATCCAGTTTTCTAAGCCTGACAATACTATTACATCAGGTCAGTCAGTTGTTTTTTACGATGGGGAAATGTGTCTTGGGGGAGGTATTGTAGTATAATATTTTTATTATGATTCAATCACTTACATCAGTTATCCCGCTACTCATCTCTTTAGGGCTTGGGTTGCTCGTAGGGATAGAGCGTACGTGCGCTGGTAAGAGCGCTGGTATGCGCACCTATGCACTCGTGGCTGTTTCGTCAACACTGCTTATTCTTATTTCTACACACATTGTTTCAATCTATGGAGCGCACAATGTTGATGTGCTGCGTATTGCCGCTTCTGTGGTTACGGGGATTGGATTCCTGGGGGCAGGGCTAATTATATTTCGAGACGATCATGTGACCAACCTAACCACTGCCGCGGGAATCTGGTTCACGGCCGGAATTGGGATTGCAGTCGGGTTTGGTATGTATATTGAGGCCGTTCTGGCAACTGTCATTGCAATCTTTATTTTCTACGTATTAGCATACCTAGAACGGATGATACGAATCAGGCTGGGTAAATAAACCTACTTTACTTTTTACAGATTACATTGTATTGTAATAAAAAAATTAGCAGAATGGATCTTTATAAAATAATAGAAAACTACCGTGAACACTACACAGGACAAGAACCTTATTACCATAATTTTGAACATGCTCTCTGGGTGACCAAGAAAGGGCTCGAAATTATCAAAATAGATGGAGGTGTCCCAGAAGAGCTTCAGCGCATTTATACTCATGCGATGTCATGTCATGATGCAGGTCATCTTTGTGGACAGCAATCGACTGATAGAGAAAATGTCGATAAGGCTCTTTTAATATTTAAAGAAAAAGAAGTCAAGCTATCCCATGATAGTAAAAAGATGGCATCTGGAATTATAGATGCTACGTGCGTGCCCTATGTTGATACCAAGCAGTTGGTCCAAAAATGGTTCA
>Ga0307935_1000725_pt1 | contig 13435 bp, 5 predicted proteins | sample OrgLakmetageno92_FD_201827 | JGI IMG/M metagenome (GOLD analysis project Ga0307935, IMG submission 201827) | Saline water microbial communities from Organic Lake, Antarctica - #92 | ecosystem: Environmental > Aquatic > Non-marine Saline and Alkaline > Saline | place: Antarctica: Organic Lake...
TGGAGAGAAATATTGTTATTAAATTATTAGAGAACTATAAATATAAATACGGTGAGAATTACTTATTAGATTTACAAGAAGAATATAAGAAACACCCAGAATTAGTTATTATACAACCACAACTAGACAACCCTACAGGAGAAAAGGAATTATTCAATTTACACGGGAACGTATTCAAATTAAAATGTGAGGCAATGGGAAAAACACTGGAACAGTTGACAAATCCAGAGAATATATTTGTTAATAATAGGGGTATAACAAATCTGCTTGATTTTATAGGAAAAACAGAAACACGTAATGGCACTGATCTATTTCTATCCCCAGATTGTATATATGGAAATATGAAAATAAAATATGATTATGATGTTATCAATACACCACATATCCAGTTATGGTTTTTACCAGATAAAAAATTATATGATAATGAGGATAAATGTCGTGAAAAATTGCGACTAGATCCAGACACAAATATGGGAAAAACAATAAAGAGAGGTGCGGATGAAGACAGTTCATTATATGATGATATGGAAGAATTAGATGGGACAAAAAAAGAGAAAGATAAACTGCCTAATATTGAGCCTTTATCAAGGGGGCTTGTATTAAATCTATTACATAATAAATTTTATAGAGACAATTTTTGTTTCTTAATAGTTCATAATCAAAAAGTTAAGTATTATAATGGTCGTGATTATACAGAACAAGTATTCAAAGATAATTGCGTTGATATGAGTGTAAAACATAAGAGTTCATTGAAAGAAGTTATTGAAAGATTTGAACGGGTAGCATATTCACAAGGTAAATCCCTTATAATATTAACTGGAATTATTATGCGTTTAGGTATTAGTTTATCTTGTGCTGATATTGCTTTTAATTTTGATGAACTGAAAGCGATTGATACAAATTATCAAACTATGTTTAGAGTTCTTACAGAGAGAAAAGGGAAGAAATATGGATATTATTTTGATTTCTATCCAGAAAGAGCAATACAATTCCTTTATGAATATAATGAAGTGTATGGGGAAGGATTAAAAAATAGTGATAATATGGAAAAATTAGTTAGTAATCTACAATCATTGCTGTATTTATTTAATTATAACGGTCTCACAATGGGAAGTGATAAAGGAAATACAAGTGATTTTTTACAATTATATAATAAGTTAGTTTATGATTTAAAATTAGATAAATCACATTATCAAAAACGTTATTTAACAGGTAATAAAAAAACAATATTTAATGTTTTAAAGAGTATTGGGGACATTAAAGAACTTAAGGCATTTTCAAAATATCAAATGGAAACTGTAGATGATGATAATAAAAAAAAACATACATTGAGAAAGGGAACTAAAAAATTAACAGAGAGGACAGGTGAAACCGTCATGAGGATTGATGACGAAAAAGAGGAGGGAGAAGAAGAACCGGTAATTGATGGGGTTGAAGATGGCGAAGACATTGATTACAAAAAAATAGCCGAAACACTCAGTATTTATATACCAATGATTGCAATATTTAGCAATGAAATACCTTGTTCAAATTTACAAGAGTGTATTGAGACAATAATTAAAAATGTAGAAGGGTTTGAGACATTTTGTCAAGGTTATCAAGGGGAAGTTCATGACACGTTGGGTTGTTATATGAAACTAATAAGGGGATTTTCGAGGGAGGATTTTTTGGATTCTATGATTAAATTAAAAAAACTTATGGAAAATAGAAATTCAAATGTTAGTTCTAATATGGTTGCCTTAAATCATACGTTAATTATAATATATGATACTATTGTAGAAGCAATGGGTAATAAAGATAAACTCATTACACATATGACAGCTAGAGAAATCCAAGATAAGATAGTTGAATATTTACCTGTTAAAAAGGTTGAAAAAGATAAATACGGTGAGGTTTTTACACCACAAGAATTAATAAATGAAATGCTAGATAAATTGCCAACAAATGTGTGGAGTGATCCAAATTTAAAATGGTTAGATCCTGCGAATGGAATAGGTAATTTCCCAATGTTAGTATTTGAACGATTGAATGAGGGATTAAAAACAGTATCTGGTTATGAAGATGAAAAAAAACGAAAAGAACATATAATTAAGAATATGTTGTATATGGTGGAGTTGAATGGGAAAAATATAGATGTTTCCAGGAAAATATTTGGTAAAAGTGCGAATATATATCATGGCTCATTTTTGGAAGATGGTTGGAAAGATGCGTTTAATATTGATAAGTTTGATGTTATTGTTGGTAATCCTCCTTTTAATAATTCACAAGAAAATGATGGAAAAAAAGGTGGCGGGAACCATTATGGGATAAGTTTGTTATAAATTCTATTAATTTCTTAAAACAAAATGGATTATTATTATTTGTTCATCCATCATTTTGGAGAAAACCATCAAGTGAACACTCAAAGTCTTATGGATTATTTGATTTAATGGCTAAAGATAATTATTTACATTATCTTGAGATACACGACGCTGTTGATGGAAAAAAAGTATTCAACGCAAATACTAGATATGATTTCTATGTATTAGAAAAAACACCTAATAATGGAAAAAATACAAATGTAAAAGACCAGCAAGGTAATAAACATAAATTAAAATTACTAGAATGGGAATTTCTTCCTAATCATTCTTATAATGTTATAAAATCATTACTTGGTAATAGCGATAATATAATTTTTAGTCGTAATCAGTTTGGAACAGATAAAGTATGGGTAAATAAAGAAAAAACAACCGCATTTAAATACCCATTAATACATTCCACGACAAAAACAGAAGGGATTAAAATGTATTATACAAATACAAAAAGACCCGATGTTAGAAACCATGTAGATATGTTTGGTGTATCTAAAGTTATTTTTGGAGAAACTGGAATATATAATGCTATTATTGATATCGATGGTAATTATGGAATGACACAAAATTCTATGGGGATAAAAATAAATAGTGTTTCAGAAGGTATAAAATTGAAAAATATACTAGAAAGTAAAACTTTTAAAATGGTTTTAGATGCATGTAGTTGGAGTAATTATCGAATAGATTGGAGATTATTTAATTATTTTAAACCAGATTTTTATGAATATGTATTATTGGATAATATAAGTTCAAAATCATCTACCAAGAAGACAAAAACGAAATCTAAACCACATTCTAAAACTAAATCAAAACCCCCAATAAAAACCGATACACAAAAACCAAAAACAATAAAATTAAAAATAAATAAGAAAACAAGGAAACTCCGTAGAATTTTATTAAAGAAACGAGAGAAAAAATAAACATTATATACAGTTAATAATCCACCTAAATTCAGCGAAGAAAAAATATTAAAAAAACGAAGAAAAATATAATTACATACCCTTTATCAAATAATATATAACACAAAAATATATTTGTATTTATCCACAATATATATATATTTGTCTTCATCCTCTTCGTCATTAGGACTAAGAAACGTATGGTTTTTCATACTCCGTGTGTATGCGTTAATATGCGTTAATATGCGTTTCTGGTTAAGATATTATAATTATAAGTTAAGATACAGTGTGAAAATAGAATATTCTAGTTGCGTAAATAAATTATCACAAATAATCCATTTACGTTATATGTGGTTTCTTAGCCCTATTCGTCATCCTCTCCATTTAACAAAGTTTCTCTCCACTCTTGACAAATCTGTTTTAAAAATGGGCTTGCGTTTTCTCCATCTTCTCTAACCATAGTATCCAATACAACCATTGGGATACACTTAGAGGGATTAGAACAGAACCAAAAATATAATGGTTTAAATATATTATCACCATTTGAATTATTTACCGTATCTACCTCATTTTCAGGATGGTTCTTGATTAAATTTAAGGAAATATCCATATCTATATATATATATAAGTTATATAGTTTATCTTTATATAACTTATTCAACATACAACCTCTAATCTATAACTTCTAATTAGGGTTGTGTTTCGCATAGAAAATAACGAGCGAACGAAGAATGAAACATAAAAATCCTCCCGAAATCCAGCGAAATTACAAAATATACAGTAGTTTTTCCTATCAAATCATAAAAACAAATATATATATATCAAATACTTATATATATATTTTTATATTTCGCAAGTTCCGAAACACACACCTACCTCTAATCTACACCAGCAAGTAATATAATAACTATAATTACTTTTTATTTCTTAGTAGGGCTACGAAACGCATACTGCGTAAATACATAATCTATATTTTATTTACGATATACATTTGTCTCATTTTTCTCTCTGTATTCTTGCTGTTAAAACATATATCTTAATCAGAAACGCACATTAACGCGTACGCACACAAGATAAATAATCCTGCGTTTATTAGCCCTATTTCTTAGTTACTAATTTTAACTTTGGTTTTTTATCACTCCTATTAAAAATCCTCGTATAACTTGTAATGTAATCATCAAACGACGGTCTATTTTTATAAATTTTAATATTTGTAGAAAATTTCTTACTCAATTTATCTTTGGGTGTTCGTATTAATTTATCTTCAAATATAATAGAATATTTCGGGATTATGTTTCTTTTAATTCCCGGTTGTTTTATAATATAGTAATATTCATTATCTTTTGCATCATCAGAAACCCACATTTTACGGATAAATTTGCCTCTTACTTGTACCATCCATTTCTTCAGTTCATATAATTCGGTTCCCGCTATTATTATTACAGGCAATTTATAATATGAGGATAATAATAGTATATCCAGATTTGTTATATAATAATTATCGCTTATAATTGCTTCTTCAATTGTTACATTTCCCTCTAATATTTGCCTTGCTATTTTTTCTTTACCTTGTTCTTTAATTATCCTACGAATAATTCTATCAACCCCATATGTTTCTATTATATCTTTATACGAATCAACTAATACATTCTTTATATCATTAATAGTTATTTCTTTTTCGTTATTAGTATGGTCTTTTATAATATTATACATCATATTAAAACTACATAGTGTGGTATTTTCATACTCCAATTCCTTAAATGATGGAGAGAAAAACGCCCTCCAATTTCCACGTATTTTATCAATTACCCGACTAATACATTTATCATCCATTATTGGTTTCATCAAATCCTTGTAGTTATATTTATTATCATATGTTTGTGTTATTGATGGTTGTATAAATTCACTCGCTGTATGGCTAATATATTTATTATTATATGCCTCTTTTAGATCATCAAAATATCCTTCCATTAATAAAGTATCCAATAATATTATTTCATCCGGAGATAAGTTATAATCTATTTTATCAAACGATAGATAAACCTTTGGTTTAAATATGTAATTGTTTATTTTACCATATCTTATTATTTCATCCGCCATCCTGTAATAATAAATATCCTCATTGTTGTTTCCACTTAATAGGTGCTTATCTGGTATTAATAGTTTACATATTTTATCCTCTTTATCTTGGACGTCTATTCCCGTATTTGGTCTTGTTTCTAAGCAGTATTGTTTCTCTCCACATTCACGACTTGATACACAACTGGTCAACTTGTTTATTGCGTTTAACGTATCTTTATTATATTGTGTAAAATCAATATATGGACGCATGAAATTTCTAATCATAGTTTGGATTTGTTCTATTTTCTTATGATATGGAATTAGATCCTTAGAGAGAAATTCTAACTCTTTTTTAAATTCTAAATGCTCATACTTATTTATTATCTGCTTTACTGTGCTACGGAACGCATTATAAAAATTATTTTCTAGACGTATTATATTCACCATCTCTATACGTTTTTTATCGTCTCTATTATCTAATAATAAACTCTCATCAATGTCCATATAATTATATCCATCAATAGTTTCCAATTCATCATATATGATATTCTCCTCAGGTTCTCTTAATTGTAAGAATTGGTTTGTTTCTGTAATTATACCAACGACTAGCCCATCTTCCACTACTTTGAATATTGGATTACATAACAGTTTATTTTTAGTTAATTTTTTTAAATATCTCAAATATTCAACTGTTTCTAATAGATTAGTCCATAATTTGATTGTGGTTGATATCTTTGTTTCTCCGCTTCTTTCATCAGTCATTTTAGTAATTGTTATTTCTTCATTGCTACTATAACTATAATCTATTCCAGGTTGTATACTACTCTGTTGTATAGGTAAATATCTATAATATCCATCTTCTGTTTCTACTATTACACCAATAACATTATTATTATAGTTAATAATTTGATGTACAATATCTATATTGTATTTTTTTAATATTAAAGTTGTTCCTACTAAATCAATATTCTTTTGGAATTTATATGTTTTTGGCATACTTGGTAATGGGACGCATTTTGAATAGGTTTTCTTAACTAGTTCTAATATCTCCTTTATATTGCTGAGTAGGTGACTATTATAATTTGAATAAAATTTATTCACAACTGGTTGTGATTTTTGCTCATCCCGATATACATAAATTGGTTCATAGAAACCTTCTCTCTTCAATATAATAACGGTTAGTTTCTTTGAACTGAATACTTCATTAGAATAATTATTTGTTGGACATAGTAACTCAATATTATCTGTAACATCATTATCCGTAATTTCAAATATTGCTAGGTTAAGACCTGTTTTAAATAACTTTTTATTAGGCTTACTAATTATATCCCATAAAAATGTGTGGTCTATTATTACATTATCATCCAGTATATAATCCTTGAAATTCTCATAAGATGAAACAATATCACGTAAAATATCTACATTCTTCCTATTTGTTCTCTCCGTTAATTCATAATTTTCCTTACCATTCATAATTTTGTCATATATATTTGTCTCTCTATATAATTCAATATTTGATGTTAAACTATCTTTTTGAAACATCTCTATTAATGAACCATTAAAATAAGATATAAAAGTATCAATATCAATAGCGTCCAATAATATATTCTTCATAACTGTAATATTTGGTGTCCTATGTGATCTTTTTTTCCCTTTATCTTTGTTTTTTTCATTTAATACTTCCACGTATAAATCGGCTATTACACCTATAAATGATTGAGTTTTATTAACTTCTACGCCTTTTCTTAATATACAATATTTGAATGGTTTCAAAGTATTTTTAATTGGATCTTTACATTTTTCATTATTTGTATGTAATATTTTTTGCATATTTATAGGTAAGTATCCCCATCTACCCTTTTCTAATGGATATTTCTCAGACGTCTTTATATAATCCCCGTGTTCATCTATAGGTTTCTTTTCTACTACTTTATTTTCAAGACATATATCTCTACGCTCTTTTTGTGCCTTACTATCCCAAGATTTGAAACAACATGGCAAACATAAATCGTCCGGGTGACTACCCGATTTAACAAAACCAGGATAATGTTTTATATATTCACCTTTACCGTCTTTATGTTCCGAATCGGCATTAAATTCAAATACAAATGCGTCTTTTGGAACTTTCCTTGCTGTTCTTGGTATTATTTTGGTCGAACCTCCACATTCGCCTGCTTTTACTTGCTCTTCAGTCATACTTGTATTTGTTTTTAGACACCAATAACGAGGACATATATACCAGTGTTGTTTATCTTTTGAAGAACCGTATTTTATAGCATGGTCATATGATCCAGGGTTATTTTTATCTATTTTTTCTTTTTCCTTATCTGTTAATATAACTGGTTGTCTTCTTACATTATGTGGACATATACGAGAGTAGGCGTTAAATTTACCATCTTTATTGGTTAAAAATAGTTTCTTATCCCTATTTCGCATCCTTTGAAAAAAATAGTTGGGGTTTGATAATGGCATCCCTGCAACTTCTTCTTCCAATAAATCTTCTTCTTCACGTACTTTATCCATTGGTTTATCTTGTGTTTGTTGAACTATTTTACTGATCGATTTTGGGGTTTCATTATCACCTACACTACTTAATATAGACCCTTCATCTAGGGATAATTCAAACTCATCATTTGATTCTATTCCACTTTCACTTTCGTCATCTAGTGATTTTTTACTTTGTGTTTTAGTTTTAGATTTTGATGCACTTATTAATTCGTCTTCTTTATCTAATAATTCTTCCCCTTCTTCCAGTTCAAGTTCAAACTCATCATTTGTTTCTATTCCACTTTCTTCATCTAGTGATTTTTTACTTTGTGTTTTAGTTTTAGTTTTAGTTTTAGATTTAGATTTAGATTTTGTTGCACTTATTAAATCATCGTCATCTTGTTCTTCTTCTTTATCTAATAATTCTTCCCCTTCTTCCAGTTCAAGATCAAACTCATCACTTTCTTCACTTCCATCACTTCCTTCGTTTTCTTCTTCTAATGCTTTATTACTTTGTGTTTTTGTCCCTGTTTTACTTTGTGTTTTTGTCCCTGTTTTACTTTGTGTTTTAGTTTTAGATTTAGATTTAGATTTAGATTTTGTCGCACTTATTAAATCATCGTCTTCTTGATCATCTTCTTTATCTAATAATTCTTCCCCTTCTTCCAGTTCAAGTTCAAACTCATCATTTGTTTCTATTCCACTTTCACTTTCACTTTCTTCATCTAGTGATTTTTTACTTTGTGTTTTAGTTTTAGATTTAGATTTAGATTTAGATTTTGTCGCACTTATTGTTTCTCTTTCTTCTTCGTCTTCATCTAATAACTCTTCACCTTCGCTAAGTTCGAGTTCAAACTCCTCACCTTCTTCATCGCTACTCTCTAATTCTATATTACTATCGCTATCACTATCATCACTATACCCTTTTGCTTGATTTCCAGTATCATCATCATCATCCTCTTCATCACTCCCTTCTTCTAATAATCCAATAAGTCCATATTCATCATCTAACCCTTCATCATCATATGAAATACCGGTATCATTTAAAATAAAGTCTTCTTGTCTCTCTAGTGCCAATGAAATTTTACTATCTCTATCAGGTGTTATATCGTCTTCATCTTCTTTCAAAGAAGAATTACATAGTTTATTAATCAATGAAGATTTTACAGGTATTCCTTTTATATCTTGTGTCATTTCTATTAATACATTAATATATATTGTGATTACATCCACATATTTTACGTTATTAATACTCCCCACTGTTATAATAATATTATTGTTGAATTTCTCTTTAATAATTGTCACAGGAAATCCTGGATTACTCTTTATTTTCAATTTACGATTCTCATAAAGTTGTTGTTCAACTTGTATATTTCTCATCCAGTTGGCATATTTATTTAATGCCTCATCATTGGATAAATCAAAATTTACCTTCAACTGGTCTATTAATTCCGTTTTTTTAACACCCATATTTATCAATTCAGTAATATATGCTTCTATACTGTCCATTTTATTAAAGTAACTAACACGTTTATATCGCATCTGTATATTCTTCTTTAAATTCCCCTCAATTACATTAAATAATGCGGAAAAACATTTATATTTGTTGACATCTATATTACGTTTAATTGGTAATTTATATACGTAATCCATACTATCAATGGAAATATTTTCTCTGTTAAAACCATTAAATAGATCTATTGTATATCCATGTTCTATTAGATATAATTGAATATCAGTCATTAATTTATCAGTATATTCTTTAAATAATCCTTCTAAAATATCAATACTTAATAACGTCTTCGTTTCGGTTTCAATTTGTATATCTAGGTTCTCAAATAGGGTAATAATCATAGGTATGTTATATTTATTCTCTCCATAAGAACCATTTATATAACATGCTACACTTTTCTGCTTAGCAATTGTATTACGCATACGAATAATAGTGGCTTTATTCAAATATGGTATTTTTTTACCATTTATTGCCGTTTTATTAGAGTAAATACGATATATTTTTTCCCTTCCCATACCAGGGTTATATTTGACAAATGGTATTTCTTTATTTGTTCTAATAAGTTTAAATAATATTTCCAACGGCATCAATAGTTTATTGTTTTGATGGAGAGTACACCTTATTATTTTTACACCTTTTTCAATGTATCTCTTAGTAGTATCTTTTCCTTCATTATATAATTTTTCATTTATTGTATTCAATAATATAACTTGTTGATTTCTTTTATTAAATGATTTTGTTATTTTCGCCTCGTTTTCTTTTATTAATTGAGAACGCTTTTCTCTCCATGATGCCTCATTATTTATTTCATTATCTAATAATAATGAAAAGTATATTTTAATAGTTGATTCAATTGATAAATCATAATCTTTCATATAGTCTATCACTTTATCCACAGTAGAGAGATATATATTTTTTTCATATAGGTTTGGATAATCAAGAAGTAGCAATTTATTTTGGGTGCTTATTAAATTATCACTATTATTCACTAGTAGATTATCATAAGTTATTGTATCAAATGGGTTTGTTGCAACTGGATAAGATGCCTCTCCATAAAATTTTTGTCCTATTGGTATCTTTATAACCTTCTCATGTTGATGGATATTTAATCCAATAATATCATTATAATTATATGTTTCTTTCTCTAAATTTAGTTTTTCAATATTAATATCAGAAAAATTAAGGATATAATCTATAAGTCTTGTTTGTGTAATCTCTAATTTGCTATTTTGACTTAACTGCTCAAATATAGAATCATTCAAGAATTCCTTTTTAATCAACCCGAATAAATATATTTCTTCAAATGAAAATGTATTCTCTGTTGCTTTTAATATTTTTCGTTTTATGGTGTCAATGTTATCATCAATTAGGATATAATCATTAATCATATATACCCGGTATTTTGCCTTTCCAGTAATTTCTATTTCACGATAATTCTCCATACCAATATCTTGTTTATAGTCCTCTATATTGTCTGTTATATCTTTCTTATAATCCTGGATTTCATCAGTATATTTAAATATATATATATCAGTTACACCATTTTTATCCAGGTTTAATATTCTAAAAATATCAGGCATTTCTATATATGTATATATATACTACATTAAATAAATATTTTATATACTTTATACCATTATTTAATATATTGGGAGTTTATTGGGACAACATATAATTATATAGAATTAAATATTCGTTATTAAAATACTAAAAGGGAATAATTCATTGGTCTGTATTTATTGTTGAAAAATAAACATAAACATAATTTTATAATCATATAAAGATATCAATTAATAAATATATAAATATCTTATTGTATGCGATTTAATATTATTGTTGGAATGTGTAAAGGTGGTGGTATTGGGTTAAATGGTTCTTTACCTTGGCATTTTAAGAAAGATATGAAGTTTTTCCAGAAAAATACAACAGGTATTGGAAATAATAAAAATGCGGTTATTATGGGTCGCAAAACATGGGATAGTATCCCTGTAAATTATAAACCTCTAAAAAATAGAGACAATATTATATTAACACGTGTCCAAAATAAAGAAGAATATCCTAGACCTCAAATAACTGACATTATTAGAGAGAATATGTATTTTTTTCCTGATATTGATAATGTATTTGAATTCTGCTATAAAAGGGATTATCATGATGTGTGGTTTATTGGTGGCGAAGAAATATATAGACAATTAATCCCCTCATTAGATACTAAAATTAATAATATATATATTACTATGATACACAAGGATTATGTTTGTGATGCTTTTTTTCCTATTACAAATAGAATGTGGGGGGCAAATTTCTCACAGAAAATTATTAATATAGATAGTGAAAATAGTGTTAAATTGACTTTCATAAAATATAAAAATGAATTATTAGAATGAATTTATAAGAATTTCATTTACGCATGTTATCATTCATTATTCATTATTCATTATTCAATAATATATAATGTATGTTATATATTATAGTATATTCATTGTATGGCATATGATCCAAGTTACGACCCATCACAGATATTAAAATTTAGCGAACAAGAAGTTTTACATGGTAAAAATAGAGCTGGAAAATCATTAAAAGATATAATTAATGAAATATTATTTATAAGATATGATGAGAGAGGTATAAGGACACATATAAGAGGCAGTAAAACGAAAAAGAAAAAGAGCATTAAATACAGATTTGTCAAAGATAAACCAGAACCGCGTTTTGGAACTAGTGACGGGACAACTGGATTATCATATAATACAACAAATGACGATTTTAAAGGGTTGCCTGAATTTGAACCTATTATGACAGATGATGATTATGTAATTACTGATGTTGAAAGTGAAAGTGACAGTGCAAGCGATATTGACAGTGAGGATGAAAGTGATAGTAGGAATGTTTTAAAATTATTAGGTTATAAGGATCAAATGAAACCTGTACCTAATAAGTTCAACACATTTTGTAGAAAAGTCATCTATAGGAGTTATGTTAAGGATATATTATTTAATATAGGGAAACAAGGTGATAAAAATAAGTATACGTATATATATTTTTTATTAGATATTCCATTACAAGGTGGTAAAAAAAATAATAAGAGAACATTGCGTGTAAATAAAGATAAAATTATTACAAAGAAAAAGGGACAAACTAAATTTAGAAAAACGAGAAAAACAAAGGGATTGAATAAATTGAAGAAAATAGAAAGAATAGAGAGAATAAAGAAAAACAAAGGAGGTATTAATATAAATACACAAAAGGGTGGTATGGATTTAGATTTATTTGATAGGATTGATTTGCTGGAAAGGGGTAAAATACGTGGATATATGATGACACACGAGACATCTCAGGTTTTTAAAGTACTTACTATATGTAGTGCTCAGCATACCAGGATTATTTTACGCGGTTCAAAAGATAGCAAAAAAGGGTTTGGGAAACACTTGATGCAATTTATAATTGATAAAATGAATAATAACCCTCGGATAAAATATTTATACCTAGACGCACTTGTTGAAGCTGCACCATATTATACACAATACGGTTTTATTTTACTTCCTAATGGAGAGAAAATATTAAAAATAGGGACAAGTAGATATAGAGAATTATACGATCAGCAGAAAACATTAGTTAAAAATATTGGTAAATCTAAAACTAAAGAAGATTTAAACTCTTTATTTGGGTATTATCTAAACTGCGGAGAAACTAATTATACAGAAGATAATTATTTTAATAATTGTATAGATGACGGATTTTTAATGGTTTTATATTCCAATAAATACCTACAGGGTAAAGCCTAACTACTAATATTTTATACATATAAAAAATAATTTTATTTATATGTAATTATCTCTATAATATGTATGTATTTATGTGTTTATTGTAATCATTTCTTAATATAAATTCTTAATATTATTTTCTTAATAATTATGTAACTTAACATACTCTTATTCCACCACTTTCAAGTGCCAACTCAAACATATTAATATAACAATTTAACATTCTCATAAAGAATTTCATATCCCACTCATTTACTAATAAATTAATTTTATCACTAAAATTTTCTTTTATATCTTTAAAGATTAAATGAAGAGAATTGATAATTTCACCTGTAATAAATCCATTATATGGGGCTGTAT
>Ga0307935_1000728_pt1 | contig 13404 bp, 9 predicted proteins | sample OrgLakmetageno92_FD_201827 | JGI IMG/M metagenome (GOLD analysis project Ga0307935, IMG submission 201827) | Saline water microbial communities from Organic Lake, Antarctica - #92 | ecosystem: Environmental > Aquatic > Non-marine Saline and Alkaline > Saline | place: Antarctica: Organic Lake...
CACTACGATACGAGAGCGCTTTCTTCTTCGTCACAGCCTGCCGTTGCTTCATTGTTAGCTCCATAGAAACGGGCATAACCCACATTCGATGCTGATCCTGTGAAACCACGCCGAAGCGGAGGTTTTCCAATGAGGCAACGTATAGGGCTACGCGGAGGTTTCTTATGAGTCAACGCGCAGTATCTGCTGAGGCCAAAACTTTCCGGTACAGTTCCAGATGCTGACCGGCAATCGAAACGGCATCAAACGTTTGTTCCGCATGGTTCCTGGTATTGATTCGGAGTAGCTCCGGGCTCGTCTGACCAAGGACCCACGCTATTCCGGTTGCGAAGTCTTCGGAATCCATGTACTTGGCCAAGTATCCCGTTTTCTTATGTCTGACTATTGAAGGCGGCCCGCTATGGTCGAACGCTACTACGGGGGTTCCGCATGAAAGAGCCTCCACAACCGTTAGAGGATGGTTGTCCTGTCTTGACGGCAGGGCAAAAACATCACAAGCGCTGTAGAGGAGACGTAAACTGATATCGTCTTTCAGGTGGCCCACGTAGTGAAGAGGGAAGCCTAAATTGGGCGGAAAAGGAGGCTCCATCTGCCCAAAAATAACGACGTTAAGGCCTGGAACTAATTGCTCAAGATGGCGAATCGAATCGAGCAATAGATCAAATCCCTTGCGTGGATCGTTTCCACCATCGGCAGCGCCGAACAGAAGAAGAGGTACTCCGTTTGGCAGGCCAAGTAGCTCTCTCGCAACACTTTGATTGACAGGCTCCCAGCCGTGCACATCAAGCGGTAAGAAGATTTGCTCGACAGGCCAACCCTTCATCAATTTACTCGCCTTCGCGCAGTCCGCTAACCAACTGCTGGGCGCGACAATCTGAATCTTGCGCCGCCACGCCCGCCTCTTGCGCCTCCACGTCCAACGGTTCAGATCGAAACCCGACTCGTAGAGGGGGCGGTTGTCTCGACGGTAACCGTCGCGCCAACGAAAATCTTCGCTGTAGTGTTCAGCCCCACTGAAGGCCCACATGTCGTGGAGAGTCCACACGATGGGTTTTTTGATTCGGCGTAAGTCTGCGATGGAAAGCATTTCTCCAGCGGTCCAATGTATGTGGACCACATCGGCATCAGATTTGTTAACTTTTGCAGGCCAGCCTGATCTTAGAAATGCGGGGGAGTGAAGAATGAGGTTGTTGGTCTTCAGCGTTCGATTTATCAGAAGAGCCGATGCCCCCCGGAGCAAGTTCCAAAACTTTCTCCCCCGGGTTTGCGGACCGAAAACGGTCCAGTCCCCAGCCACCGCAGAGTTCACAAACATTTCTGAATCAACACCTGAAGCTCGCAACGACTGGTGAAGACGATGGGCGGCCCTCGCGGCACCCCCGTTGCCGTCAGAGTAGCTGAGGTGGATAACCTTCACCGAACAACCCGCCCTTTTCTCTCAACAACCGAGTAAGAATCGACTCCCGAAAACAACGTCCATGCAAGCTCGGACGTACAAAAAAATTTACATCGGAGGCACACACTGAGAGCTGTTTTTCCAAGCACCCAGGGACGACGGGGCTTCAGGCTTCGTTTTAGCAAGAATGATTTCCCACTGAGACAATCATGTCCTGAGCCACATTCGTCTCAGTCTATTGACGACCCTCGAGAAAAAATTTCCCTTACCTAAAAATTTCCAATCGTATTTTGCGTCCGCCACCATATGAGGATTGGCCTTAGCCGGGAGTTGAAAATTCAGGGCTTGTACCATGTCGGACCGATGTGTCTTAGTGTGGGTAGCGCCAGGCCCAAACCCAATATTTGAAATCATGCTCACGCTCGGGACACACGCTAAACCTCCCTGGAGGTGACGAGAATACGCCCAGGGGTAATCCCATGTAGAAATCTCGCCCGCATCGATACGCTTCTTCGCGGAGACTAATTCACTCTCCCGTAGGGGCCCAAGCTTCTTACCCAGCAACTTAGTGAAGAAATTAGTCTTCACTAACTCGTCTAACTGGGACATCTCGCTGTCGTAATATTCCCAGGCCCTCCTCCACGAGGCCCAACCCCAAATCCCACCAAAATTAGAGAAGAAATAGTCCCCCTCATTTGGCTTCCATCTTTGTTGGCGGTTGTAACCTGAAATTAGGAAGACCCGCTCGTCACCCCGGTACATCTCGAGCATCTGCTGACAGAAAGGGAAAAAACTCTGACTGGGAAGGCAGTCGTCTTCCAGGATTATCCCTTGCTCTTCGTGCTGAAAAAACCAGGTTATCGCCTCCCCTACCGCGTCTTTGCACCCTAAGTTTTTTTCTCTAAATAGCGTTTTGACGTCGCAGGGCCAATCGACTTCCGTCGCAATCCTCCGAACTTCGTCCACGAGTATCGATTCCTCTGCTCGGTTATCTCTTGCCCCATCAGACGCTACATACAGAGATCGAGGCTTCGCCTTACGAATTCCCTCAAATACCCTCGCCGTAGTGTCAGGGCGATTGAACACCAAAAAAAGCACCGCGGTATTGAGCAGAGTGCTTTTGGTAATGCTGGCGCTAGCCGACGGTCCGAGCAAAACATTCCGCTTTCTAGATCTTGATCTTGATCTTGATTAAATTTGGCAGGCAACCTCTAAACTACAGTAACGCGGGCGAGATGGAGCTGTCGGCCTTAGATTCCCCAATGGAACACCGCTTTTGTCAGTCTGGCCAAAGAAATCAATCGCCTGGCTCCCGATATCTCCAATAGACGGTCCGGACAAAACTGTGAAGATGGAAGCGCTTGAGGACGGGGACTAGCACCCGGACTGTCTTTTTCCGGAGACGTACCTGGAGGAAAACAGCTTCTTGCCAGAGACGTAACCGCGTCCTCCGATAACGTGAGCTCTTGGAAGCGGATTGCATCAGCTTTACATCGAGCAGATCTTTGGGTTCTGAGCGGCTCATCTTCATGGCGCGTAACTGCTGAAAAGAAACAAACTTCACTCCCTGCCACCAAAAAAAGTTTGCCGGGTCCAAAACTACTTCTATGGCTGGTTTTCCGTGGAAGACGATTTCCCTCTCCCGAGACTCATAGCCAAAGCAGGCCTCGGCTTTGGAAGAGGCCGAAATGCTCAAAATGTCAATATCGTTTGCCCGCCTCAGTCCGTAGAGTTCTAACAGCCAACTACCGTCAACTGCAAAATCATTAGACGATAACGAGCAAGAAATAGCAGCATCTCTGATCCCTCGGATCGTCTCAAGATTTTTCTCCGTCACCAACTGGGCGTGGTTTAAAAAATGTAGCCCGTTGTCGTTGCAGAGGAGCTGCACAAGCCTGAGAGTCTCCTCTGCGTCATCGGTAATGTGGATCGAACTGTATCCGATTCCATTGATTGACCGAATGTTTTGCTTCAGCTCCCGCGCCTCTTCTACGCCCCTTGGGGACTGAAAGACGACCATGGTTACGGGAGAAGAATTCGGAAAACACTCAACTAACTTTTCTTTCAGGCCGACAAAGCCTGATCTCTCGCTTCCTACCCAGTCCATGTGCCGATAACACTCTGAAAGTAAATTGATTTTACCTTTTTCTGACAGATTGAGTTGCTTCTTATAAACGACGCGATCGAAAAGCTTGGTGACGTCTGGAATCTTACTAATCCCACTTGGCCAAAGAAAGGCCACAAAAGCGTTGTCGACTAGAGAAACAATTTTAGTCACCGCGTGCTCAATTGTTTCTTTGGACACCCCTCTGTCCCAAAAATACTCGTAGCCGCAAACAACCTCCCTGAGTTCTGTTTCGATAATGGCGACATCTTTCCCGTGAAACAATGCGCTACTTACGCGATGGCCCCCGTTGAGCAGCGAGCGAGATCGAGAAACGGGAATGATGCTGGTTCCGGCGTCGAAGCCTCGCGCTAGGACATCCTCTGAAACCTGACAAAAAACTTCTTTGTAAACCGGGAAAGAGTTTTTTACGGCATTGTCTGGGTCGACTAGAGCCCCCAGGCTCTGAGCCCTCACATCCTGGTAATAAATCTGGTCGGCGAGAGCTGGCAACCGCTTCTCAAGCTCAAGGTAGAGAGTCCTCATCCCGATGTCGAGACGGTTCCAGGTAAGGAGTGAAGATGGTTTAACCCATTTGATTTCGAAAACCGAATCAGGGAGCTGCTTCCAGAGGTGCTCCTCGAGCCTTCCCCGTAACTCGTTTTTAGATAGCTTCACTCCTGAATCTTATCTTCCGCCGAATACCTCCGGCCACGCCTGTGGTGTTTTTCCATGACTCCGTCCTCGTTTCCGAAGGATGAAATCTTCAACAAAACCCGGGCGGTTCAATCCCTGGGCCAAGGCCCTCTGGTCAAGCCGGTGAGGACCTCCACCCACCTAATTTGCGATACCCCGTTTTCAGGACTCCAGATCCCAAAAAGAATAAGTACGCAACTGAAGCTCTTCAGGCCTCCCCTGAAATCCGGGGCCAGACCGGAATCGACACTTTCGACATTGCCCTCACCCTCGGCAGCGGTAGGGCCAAAGCGGCTGAGCTGATCGGTGAAACAGTTTCCGAGACTGATGCCACTGAGGTTCCTGCGTTCTTTGGGTCAGGTGTCCCCGGACATAAGTGCACTACTCCCGGTTGCCCTACCGTAATCGAGGGGACCTCTGAAGTGCTGCGGGTCAAGATTGCCGTGGAATTTTTTGGGCTTCAGGTTAGAAATCGGGTTCTGTTTTGGAAAGCCGGCTGAGGCTATAGTGATGTCTGTGGATTCGCTCGCGAAACAGCATGTCGTGATTGTCGGGCAAGGTTACGTAGGCCTCCCGGTTGCGATGGCTGCAGTTGATGCTGGATACACGGTGACAGGTATCGATTCTGATACTCGCAAGGTCGGCTTTCTGGCGAAAGGCCAGTCCACGGTTGAAGATGTTTCGGACGAAGAAATCATCGCCGGCCTCAAACGAGGGCGGTACCATCCCACGGATGGTTACAGCCAGTCATTGGGCTTCTCTGTAGCTGTGATAACGGTCCCTACCCCCCTTAAAGAAGGAGCGCCCGACCTCAGTTTCATACAGGCGGCAGCTTCGGCCCTCTCCCCTTGGGTAACCACAGGATCAACTGTCATTCTCGAATCGACGACCTATCCTGGCACAACCGATGAATTGTTGGTGCCCATTCTAGAAAAAGGTTCTGGGCTTCTCGCGGGAACAGATTTCTTCGTGGGCTACAGCCCAGAGCGCATAGATCCTGGTAACAAAGAGTGGAACTTGATCAGTACCCCCAAAGTAGTGTCAGGGATTAATCCGCAGTCTCTGGAGAAAGTTCAGCAGTTTTACGAAAGCCTCGGAATTCAGACTGTCCCCGTCAGCGGAACGAGGGAAGCCGAGATGACGAAACTGTTGGAGAACACGTTTCGCCACGTGAATATCGCTCTGGTGAACGAGCTAGCGATGTTTTCTGATCAGCTTGGAGTTAATATTTGGGAGGCAATCGACGCGGCTAGCACGAAGCCGTTTGGGTTTATGAAATTCACTCCTGGTCCTGGTGTCGGAGGTCATTGTTTGCCTATTGACCCCAGCTACCTTTCCTGGGCCATCAAAGATAAGGCCGGAGCGGACTTTAAGTTTGTTTCGCTCGCAAACGATGTTAACGACTTGATGCCAAAATTTGTGGTCGACCGCGCACTTAGAATTCTCGAGAGAAGCGGGACTCCAGTGGCAGGCGCGTCGGTCCTTATCATTGGCCTTGCCTACAAGCCCGATACTGGTGACACAAGGGAATCCCCGGCTGCGGCAGTTTCACAGCTGTTGGGAGCTCGGGGGGCAAACCTCTACGCGATTGACGATTATGTTCCACCTCATTCCTGGCCGGGCCACATCACCCGGGCCAATGACGCTGAGCATCGAGATTTTGACTTAGCCATATTAATTACAAACCACTCAGGAGCAAATCACGAATGGGCGGTGGGCTCATCTCGAATTGTGCTCGACACACGCAATTGCTTGGTGGGAGAAAACGTTGAACAGATGTGAGCGCAGTTTCCAGTCCAAAAGCGCAGTAAATCCCGCACCACTCCCAGCTACCGTCCCAGAATAATGTTGGCCGTCAGAACAACGGAAGAACTATTGGAACCAGAGCTGGCATTCCAAAATCGACCGATACTGCGATGAATCGCTACAAACCACCAGAGCTGTTAACGCCGGCCCAGTTTTGGAAGAGCGTCGACACTGAGTCGAGAAGTTTCTCAATCTCGATTCGGGCGAGCTTCCCTCGGTCATGCGTTGGTCAATTTCAGGAATTGTGAATTCGCTCTCGGCAGCAACGATGCCTAGTGGTAAATTCCCGGGGCGATTTGTTCAGAACGGTTGCCCTTGCCTTGCGCGGTCATCCGGATGACGGAATCGAGTTGAGTCACAAGTTCGTCGCGAGAAAAATACTCGAGGGCGACTCTTTGCGCTGCGGCTCGAGCGCTTGCAAGCCATTGCAGATCATGAAGCTTCGAATCTAGCAATTTGGCTGACTGGCGCAGGCTGAGGTGACTCGTATCGAGACCGCAGTCACGCTGGGTCACAATTTTGGTCATCCAGCCATCAAAGTTTAATAGGACCGGTTGTCCAGCTGCGAGGGCGTCGAAGAACTTGTTCGCCGAATTTGCGTAGAGCGCAGTTATGGGTGCGACGAAGTTCGCAACACAGGTCGAAGCGGAGAACATTTCGGCTACATCGGTCTTGGGAACGGCGTCCTCAATAAAGAGGTTTGCTCCTAACACACCAAGCACATTTGCTTGGTGTGTTATTTTCTCTTTCTCTTTTCCCTCACCCACGAGCAGTATCGCGACGTCCGAACCAAGCGCATACAACTCGTTTGCTAAATCGACAGCGTAACTCAGCCCGTTAACAGCCCCAAAAGTTCCCGGGTACAGGACGATAGGCCTGCCGCGTAAATAGGGCCTGACGGTAAAAAAATTCTCAGCGGCTTCCGTGTCGTGAAGAAAGAGGTTGAAGTCGCACGCGTTTGGGATCACCGAAATGTTGCTTGCGGGAAAACCCGCAGCCATCACTCCTTCCTTCATTTGAGGTGAGAGGGCGACAACAGCGGATGAATTCGCGTACGCCCATCTTTCCAGCGACCGCGCGAGGAACTTGAGCAGCGGATTTTTGATCATCCCCATTGCTATGGGAACCTCCGGCCAAAGGTCCCGAACCTCAAACACCATGGGCACTTTCTTTATGCGAGACGCAAACACTGCAGGAATCGCGATTGTCAAGGGTGTGCTCGTCGCGAAGATGAGATCGGCGTCTATTTGAGTAATTTTACGAGAAGCCTGTGCGGCAAACGTAAAGAAAGCTGCGATCCTTCTCGCGACACCCATGTGATTGGAGTACGGCACGGGGTACCAGTGAACTCGGACACCCTGTTCAACAGAGGAAGACCAGCCCCTACTTCGCGTGCCTGCCCTTATCGATGTGAGAACCTCGACTTCATGCCCCATTTCAGCCAGCCGGCGCGTCGTTTCATAGGATCTCGTCCCACCGTTCATTGTTGGCGTTGCGAAATACTGATGTAGCAGAACGATTTTCACAGACTTTGTACTCCTTCGAGGGGTTCATCAAAAAGTGGGATGGTGTTGCGCCGATGGCCAGCCAGATTTTCCCCCAGAAACCTCCTTCAAGCCGTGCGGAGTCGTGGAGCCTTTTAGGCAGGAGGCTTGACTTCCCCTAATGTTCTCTGCCAGCACCTAATGCTAGCTTCCTGTTGCAGACTGCCGCTTAACTCAGTGATGAGGTCGAGGCCCGAGACGCCACACTGGCGTGGTTACTGCAAGAAATTGATGGGCAAGAAGCCTTCGGCTCATGACGCAGTTGTCTCTCGTGGCAACCCGTATGTTAGACGAGTAGTGGACTCTTTTCCTCGAGCGGGGAAATTTCCGAGGAGACGCCCCGGTAAATTTCTACCGGCAAGTATTAGCCAGAAATAAGTTCCGATGATGACAGCTGCTAGGTGGGTGGGTGTTGCAGACATGTGGGAACTCTGCAGAAGACCAGCCGCAAGCAGATTCACGATGATGAAGAGGCTCCACAGCGAAAAAAACCGAACAGCCCTGCTTGGGGAATCTGCCAGTCGGGTGAGCATATTTCTTATGAGAAGCACTGTCGCGACGCAAAAAATTCCAAATCCCACAAAGCCAAAATCACTCAGAATAGCGACGTAGAGACTGTGGTATTCGTTCCCGCCCCGTGCATCGCGACCGGCTCCCACAGAAAGTCCAAGAAAAAATTTTTCCTTTAGAAGTTGAAGCATCGGAGTGTAAATATTTACCCATCGGTATTCAGTCCCCGCAACAATCGAATGCCAACCTACCCTCGGTAGTAGGGGAAGCATTAGTGCGGCCGCAAGAATAAAAGACGCCCCTATTGCCTGGGCGAGAAGAGGGTTGCAACGCCTCAGCCTAACTAGAACTATCAGAAGCCAAAAAGCAACGATGAGGGATCCGACTCCTATGGACATCCGCGATTGGGTCAGAACGATCGAACCGTAAATTCCTGCGACCAGGAACGTGGACAGAACGACTGGCTGTCGTCTCTCTAACAAGGGAGACAACTGGAAGCTCACGGCGCCGGCGAGAAGAATAACGAGAGTTTGGCCGGCCGGGAACGCCCCTGGCTCCCCCACCAGACCTGGCCCATATTGCTCAATACCGCCCGACGCGACACTCCAAAAAACGCGCTTACTCCCCGTCACAAGCTGGACTGCGATCCAGACGAGATTCAGTGCTGTGCCCAAAGCAATTGAACCCAACACAAATATTTGCTTTCCGTCCCCGGCGAGTTCGAGGCTACGAAAAATAACCACAGATAAAATAGGGATCTCGAGTAAACGTAAGGTGTAGGCCGTTCCAACGGTGAAGTCCACATTCACTATGGCGTGCGTGGCGACGAGCCAGGCACACAAAACCAGGACCCAAAGCAGGATCGAGGACCCGTGGAACGCTCGTTTTGAGGCTCGGGAAAAATCAAACCCCATGAAGTAAAGAATTGCCCCGACCACCAAGAAATCTTGAATGCGAAAATCGCCCTGATCAAAGTAGGGCAGGGAAATGCGGGGTCCAACGAGAATGGCGAGGGGGAAGGCAAAAAGAAAAAAAATCGGAACTCTCGTGTGGGAGAGGGAGTACTTGGCCTCGGACCCCGTAGTCGCTTCCATTGACATGAATTGACTACGGATGCGGGCTAAAAACTCGCGCCAGCGGTGGCCCCAAGGTCTAGAGAAGAGGCTCTCTTTGGCGATACCCTGATTGTTCATCCGAGAAACGTGGTCTTGTGCCGAACGGGAGTCTTAAGCCACATTCCGCTGCGCTTTCGATTGGTAGGCGAGGACAGCTTGGCGCGCAACTGTGACGAGCGAATAGATAAGACCTGCGCCAGCGGCCAACAAGAGCCCGAATTGCCAGCCAATAAAGCCCTCTTGTTGCACAGTTTCAACCTCTATATTTGTCACCGAGACGGGTTGAAATTCGTGTGTCTCAAGCAGTTCCGCAAGGTGGGCTTCGAGTTGTTTCAGGGTTACGTCGATGAGATCAGACCTGTCAACCAAGATTATTTCTAGAGAGCCCAAACCTCCTCGAGTGATGCTGGTGGAAAAATCACTGGCGGACAAGCTCCGCACTTCGCTTTTCGATAATCCGCTCTGCACTCTCTTCGTAACCGCGACCGGCAAATTCTGAAGCGCGATGTTATAGGCGCTCGTGATGTCGGAGTAGGTGGCGTTTCTTGATTCCTGCTCTCGGATGAAGTCGGGGTGAATTTCAACCTGAACCGTGAACTCTGAAACGCTCGGGAGGTCGTTGTCTGCCAGAACAAGACCCGCCGAAAATGCTAACCCGATCGTCAGGAGAAACCCTAAGTAAATTCGAAACCGCCTGAACAAATGCATGTTCACACTATAAGGCGGGTGCCTGCGCAGTGGGAGCACCGGTTTGGGTGGGGCCCTGGAGGCTGGAACCCGGGAGAGCCGACGTTTCCTATTATCCGGCACGCCATGATCGTGAGTCCACCTGGCACCCGGGGATCAACCGACATGTTGCACCTCGAATTAGAACTCGGGGTGCGCAAGAGGAATCAGTTCCTCGGGTTAGGATGGGACCGTGTCTATGAGCGACTCTCGAATCCTGCTATCCCCCCCAGATATCGGCGAAGTGGAGAGGCGACACGTCAATCAGGCCTTACTGTCTGGCTGGGCAGCTCCCGCAGGCCCAGACCTCGACGCTTTCGAGTCTGAGGTTGCCCGCCTGTGTAGCCGTAAATACGCAGTGGGAGTGGCCTCGGGAACAGCAGCGCTGCATCTCGCATTGATTGCGTTAGGCGTGAAGCCGGGGGACGTGGTTATTTCCTCCACGATGACGTTTGTTGCTACAGCAAACGCTATGTCTTATGCGGGGGCCGTGCCTGTTTTTGTGGATTCTGATAGTTCGACGGGGAACATTTCGGTTCCTCTGCTTGAGCAGGCAATTACATCCGTGCTGTTGCCTGGTCGCAGAATTGGGGCGGTGCTGCCAGTTGATTTTCTCGGTAAGACCGTGGATTACACAGCAATTATTGAGTTGTGTGAGGAGCATGGAATTCCGGTTCTTGCTGATGCCGCCGAGTCGCTTGGCGCCACCCATCATGACAAACCCGCGGGCAGTTTTGGTAACGCTGCCATCGTGTCTTTCAACGGTAACAAGATCGCCACCACCTCTGGTGGTGGAATGGTGCTTACCGATGATGAGTCACTGGCTAGGAGGGTGAGGTTTTTAGCCACTCAAGCGAGGGAACCGGCGGTTCACTACGAACATCGAGAGCTGGGTTATAACTATCGGCTCAGCAACATTCTGGCTGCTCTTGGTAGGGCTCAGATTCAGCGTCTTCCGGAAATGATTCAGCGGCGCCGCGCCAATCGCCATAAATACCGGGAACTGTTCCAGTCGGTCTGGGGAGTTGAGGTCTTCGGGGGTAATGACGGGGAAGACAATTGCTGGCTAAGTTCGATTGTTGTGTCCGAGGAGTTGCCGTGGACTGCCGCAGAACTTTCTGAGTTTCTTGAAGGCAAGAACATCGAGTCGCGTCCTCTATGGAAACCCATGCATCTCCAACCTCTCTATGAACACTGCGAAGCGTATGTCGATGGTTCATCCGAGCGTCTCTTCCGCACCGGGGTTGCTCTTCCCAGTGGGTCCAATCTTTCCGATGAACAGTGGGGCCGGATAGAAAGTGCCATTCACGACTTTCTGGCATCCAAGGCCTAGGAAGCTATCGATTGTGAGCGGTAGATTCTATTCACCCTTCAAGAGAATGTGGGACACTTTGTTTGCTGTGGTTCTGCTGTTGCTGCTTAGTCCACTGATGGCGGTTCTGGTGCTTGTCGTCCTTGTTACTCAGGGTAGACCTGTGCTTTTTGTGCAAACCAGGCCAGGCCTGCGGGGGAAACCTTTTCGTTTATATAAGTTTCGAACGATGGACAGTGAGACAGGACTTTTGCCGTCGCAAACTGAAGCAGATCGTCTGACCCCTGTGGGTCGGTTTCTTCGTAAGTTGAGTCTTGATGAATTTCCCCAGTTATGGAATGTGGTCAAAGGTGATATGAGTATGGTTGGCCCCAGGCCACTCCTGACTCAGTATCTATCGCTCTACGATTCCCGACAGTCAACAAGACACAAGGTGAGACCAGGGCTCACGGGGTTAGCTCAGGTGAATGGCAGGAACAGCCTCACTTGGGCTGTCAGATTGGAGCTTGATGCGCAATACGTGGAAACATATTCCTTTACTCGTGATGTTGGCATTCTTCTAAAATCTCTCTTCGTGGTGTTCCTCGGCCGGGGCGTGAACCCTTGCGGGACTGAAATGATGGAACCGTTCCGTGGCTCGAGCCCGACTTCGCGAGCCGAGTCGGGTTAGAGAGGGCGTAACATCTGATTTGGCAATGTGCTGGGGCGAGTAACATCCGGGGTGCCCCTTAGTAATCGTGAATTATGCCAACGGAAGACTCTCGGGGTATCTCAAACTTTTGGTGCGACGGAAAGCTTGCAGGGTGTCTTTGTCACACCGGTGAGGTAAAGTGAGGATTACGTAAAAAAGGTGGGTTAAGTGGTTTTTGGATGGATTCGCCGAAAGGTGGGGGGCCAGGCTCTCTTTGATTCTTTCTCCTGGGTGGGAGCAGTCTTTCTTGCGGGAGCATTTCGGTATGAATTTGACCTCCCTGAGATCGACGTGGTGGCCTTCACCCTACTAGGGGTCTTTTTGGCCGTTGTCAGTTTTCTCTTTGGAAAAATCATCAGTCTGTACCGATCGCGGCACAAGACGGCATCCTTTGATGAACTTGTCGCGTTACTGATTTCCACCGCGTTGACTAGTGTGCCCTTTGCCGTGGCGGTGTATCTCTTTGGCGCCGAGTGGGGCATTCCTCGCAGTGCCGTCTTTATCGCCACACCGCTCTTTCTCTTGGCAAGTGGTGCTGCCCGCACCCTGCGACGATTTTATCGTGCGACCGGTCAAAAGGCTCTGGGGGCAAAACGCGCGCTGGTTTATGGCGCCGGTCACATGGCAGAGACCCTGATTCCACAGTTGCTCCAGGACCCGCAGTCTCGATATGTTCCTGTCGGGCTCCTGGATGATGATCCCCAGCAGTCCAATAGGTGGATTGCTGGGGTCAAGATGCTGGGTTCTTTTGATGATCTCGAATCAATCGTTCACAAGACGGGCGCAGAGACCCTCATCGTTGCCATTCCTCGCGCTAACTCCGATGTTTTGGCAAGAATAAACGAAGTTGCTTCCCCCTTGGGACTTGAGATCCTGGTGCTTCCGAGCTTCAGCGAAATATTAGGCTCCGCTGGCCGTGACATTGTTTTGCGTGAGTTGGGTATTGAAGACTTGGTGGGCCGCCGGGCCGTCACTATCGATTCCCCGCAGGTGAGTTCCATGATTTCTGGCAAGACCGTCTTGGTTACGGGGGCTGGGGGCTCTATTGGGCTTGAGCTGTGCCGGCAGGTGGCAGCTTTTGGCCCACTGCAGCTTATCTTTTTGGACAGGGATGAAACAGGGCTCCAACAAGCCCAGCTTGTTACATACAAAAGTGGTCTCCTCGATACACCCAACGTGGTTCTTGCCGATATACGTGACTATGAGGCCATCCACAGCATTCTCGCCCACTACAAACCTGACGTTGTTTTTCATGCGGCTGCTCTTAAACACCTACCGGTGTTGGAAAACTTCCCCTCCGAAGCATGGAAAACTAACGTCCAGGGCACGCTTAATGTCTTGATGGCTTCACGCCATGCTGGCGTGAAAACGTTTGTTAATATCTCTACCGATAAAGCGGCTGACCCTTCGAGCGTGCTTGGGCGGTCAAAACGTTTGGCAGAAGAACTCACCGCATGGGCTTCGCTCCAAGGTGAGGGCGAGTACTTATCGGTGAGGTTTGGAA
>Ga0307935_1000730_pt1 | contig 13361 bp, 10 predicted proteins | sample OrgLakmetageno92_FD_201827 | JGI IMG/M metagenome (GOLD analysis project Ga0307935, IMG submission 201827) | Saline water microbial communities from Organic Lake, Antarctica - #92 | ecosystem: Environmental > Aquatic > Non-marine Saline and Alkaline > Saline | place: Antarctica: Organic Lake...
GAATTACCGATGGCACTTTTGGAAATAATCTCGCCGGAGCTTCCACAGCCGACACCCGATCAGCACCATTTAGAGGCACTTCGTTCAATACAATGACGATCACTTTAACCAACGGCACCGCCTCTGCTTACAGCGTTGACTCTCTGCATTTCGATTTTGGCGTTCGCACCAATGGGGCAAACGCATTTACCGCAAATTATACCAGCGGTGGTTTGGGTCCTGCACCGACAGTAATTGATACTCAAACCGGCCTTGCTCAAGCCAACTCTACTAACGGGAATCTCTTTCAGTTTGACTACACCTTGAGTTCTTCCTTATCGGACACCACATTGGCAGCCGGTGAAAGTGCCGTATTCACCTTTGATTTCAGTGATACTACTGGCAGTGGCTCCTCTCTCTCCCTCATTGATAACGTTGCCTTCCAAGGCACTGAGGTTATCCCTGAACCGTCCAGTATCGCCCTTCTTGGCCTTGGTGGCCTCGCACTGCTCGCCCGTCGTCGCAGGTAATTGTGACAACCAGCTAGCTGGTCTCAAATCAAATCACCGCATGCGAATTTTTCGCACGCGGTCTTTTTTTAGATTATTGAAAAATAATTTTTAATGAAGCTCTATCCATCGAAGGAGATGAAACCTCCCATCATCCCGTCATCTCTTTAAAAATACTATGAATCTTGATCTGAAAACATCTTCTCGCCTTGGATTTTCTTGGGTGATGAAATCTCTGCTGCCAGCTGCGATGCTCTGCCTGTTATCCATGCAGGTGTCCGTGGCTTGGGGCGCGGAGGAATCAGGCAAACCATTTTATTACCGCCAAGCGGAGGCGGGTGAGCCTAAAATTCTGGAATGCGAAGTGGCCGTTTACGGAGGCACTCCGGCGGGCGTGACTGCGGCGGTACAGGCGGCACGTATGGGGCGGAAGGCGACCCTCTTATCATTCAACGGCCACGTCGGCGGAATGACATCGGGCGGACTGACTGCTACAGATATTGGGAAAGCATCGACCATCGGTGGGATGGCGAGGGAGTTCTACGATCAAGTCGGTGCGATCACTGGCTTTAGTGCACACGAGGCGGAAGCGATTTTCCTCGGAAAGCTGGAAAAGGCCGGAGTCACCGTTTTGCTGAACCGTTGCTTGGAGTCCGCCATCGTCGAGGATGGGCGGCTGGTCTCGGTGACGATGGAGACTGGGGAAACGATCAAAGCCAAAGTCTTTATCGACTCCACTTACGAGGGAGATCTACTGGCTGCAGCAAACGTTTCCTATCAAGTTGGTAGAGAACCGAGGAGTGCTTATGGGGAATCGTTAGCTGGACAGTGGCAGGATGTTTCTTGGAAAGGGATTTACCAATTCTGTGATTTACCGATCAGTCCTTTTGTAGAAGTAGGAAATCCAGCTTCCGGTCTACTTCCGGAAATATCCTCTGAAGCTCCTGGAGATCCGGGTGATGGGGATAACAATGTGCAGGCTTACAATTTCCGGATGCATCTCAGTAAAAAGGAAGGGAAGATTTCTTTCCTAAAGCCTGAGAAATACGATGCAGGTCGCTTCGCCCTGCTAGCTCGGTTCCTCAATTTTGATAACGATATCAAGTGGACTTTGAACTACACCACCGCACCGATGACCGATGGCCCCGTCCAGATGCGGGAGGGAGACAGTAATAACGCAGGAAGCTTTTCCTCGAATTTAATCGGAGGCAGCCACCGCTGGCCGGATGGCACGTATGAGCCGGGCACGTTCAAGAAACTTCAAGAGCCACGGCGCGGAGTGGCCATGCCGTGGCGTGAGCTTTACGAGCTGCGTGAGACCATTTTCCAAGAGCACGTGAACTACCAGCAAGGGCTGCTGTATTTCCTCGCGAACGATACTCAGGTGCCTGCGAAATTACAAAAAAGAGTCAATAAGTTCGGTCTCGATGCGGAAGAATTCAAAGACACCGGTCACTGGCCCCATCAGCTCTATGTGCGCGAAGGACGGCGCATGGTTTCTGACTACGTGATGACCCAGGCAGACTGCGAATCAGAGCGCGTCGCGGAAGATTCCGTGGGGCTGGCGTCCTACCCGATGGACTCGCATTTCTGTCAGCGAGTCGTCGTTGTGGAAAATGGAATAACCACCGTGCGGAACGAAGGCGGCTTCGGCCACCCGTGCCCGAAACCTTATCCAGTTTCTTACCGCTCGCTGGTGCCTAAGGAAAGCGAATGCAATAACCTGCTTGTTCCAGTTATGGTGTCTTCCTCGCATGTCGCCTTTGGCTCGATACGGATGGAGCCAGTCTTCATGATTCTTGGTCAGAGTGCCGGCACAGCGGCGAGTATGGCGATCGAGGACGGTGTTACGGTTCAAAAAGTAGATTACGCAAAACTGAAAAAGCGCCTCCTCGCTGACGGTCAGGTATTGAAATATTCAGCTAAATAACCCGCCAAGAATTGATACCACTGCAAGCGTCGCGATGAGCTGGGCAGGGAGCCTTCTGAGTCAGGATGCTTCGGGAGTATTGATCATGATTGCCCTGTGGTTGGGCGATCGATTCCTGTCTTGGTTATTTTGAACCTATCGTTTATAGACGGAGTCTAGGTAAAAACCAAATACATCATGAAACGACAAAATATCATCCTGGCTACGCTCATTCCGTTTATATTCCTGGCAGCATCCTGTAAGGAGAAGGGGCCGGCTGAGAAGATGGGTGAGAGTATCGATGAAGCGGTGGAAGGAATGAAAGACGCCGTTGACGAGAAGAGCCCGATGGAAAAGGCCGGCGAGAAAATTGACAAAGCTCTTGGAAATTAGCGGCGGGTAACGAGGTGGCGCGCAACCGTTACCTGGTGGCGATGAGCTGAGAGGTGAAACCTTTCAGATAGGAGGTCTCTGGTATGGAGATGAGGACCGGGTGGTCAGCGCGTTGGGTGTGCTCGGCAACGAGACGCAGAGATTTTTTCGCGTCGACAGAGGCTGAGGCAAGGTTTTCCAGAAACAGCCCGCGCGAGGCGTGGTGCGAACAGCAGAAGGTGGAGAGCAGGCCGTCTTTATCGAGGAGTTTGAGGGCGCGTAGGTGGATTTCCTTATAGCCGCGCATCGCGTCGTTGAGTGTCTTTTTGTTTTTAGTGAAGCTCGGTGGGTCCAGAATAATGAGGTCGTATTCCGGTTTGGCGGCTTTGAGGAAATCGAACACGTTGGCCTCGATGACTTCGATATCGAGGTTGTTGAGCTCGGCGTTTTTCCGGGCGGAAGCGCAGGCACTGGCGGAGATATCGACAGCGGTGACTTTCGCGGCACCGGCTTTCGCACAGGCGAGCGCGAAGCCGCCCTGATTGGTGAAGCAGTCGAGCACGCGTAGGCCTTTGGATAACTTGGCGACTTCTGCGTGCGCTTGGAGTTGGTCGAGGTAGAGCCCGGTTTTTTGGCCATCAATGAGGTCGATCTCGTAGGTTAGGCCGTTTGCTTTAACTGGGAATGAACCGGGATTTTCTCCGTGCAGGACTTCGATTCCCAATTCCATTTCCTCGGCTTTCCGAGAGGGGGAGTCGTTGCGCAGGACGATGGATTTAGGGTTGAGCAGTTCGATGAGCGCATCGCGGATCAGTTCCTTCCGCATGTCCATCGCGAGCGTCAGGGTCTGGACGGAGAGGTGGTCTCCGTAGCGGTCGACAATGAGGCCGGGGATGCCATCGGATTCCGACCAGACGAGGCGGCAGAGCGTTTCATCCAGGCCTTCGAATTGTTTCCGGAGATTGATGGCCTGTTGGATGCGACGAATGAAGAAATCGAGATCGAGATCTTGGCGGCGGCGGGAAAAGCGGCGGGCGACAATTTGTGAGGCCGGGTTGTAGATCGCGGAGCCGAGCGGGCGATCGCGGAAGTCTTTAAGCGTGATGACATCGCCCGGCTGTGGATTGCCGAAGGCTTTTTTGATTTCAGAAGCGTAGATCCATTCGTGACCGTGGAAGATTCTGGCACGAGGAGCGATGATAAGGCCGGGCATGGAGGGGACTGTCAGCTTTCGCTATGCGAACTACAAGGAAGATGTCGGGGGAGAGTTTACTAGGTTGTTAGTGTTCAGTTTTAGGGCTCTGTGCTCACTGAGGTTTTTCGAAGATGAGGAGGTGCTGCCATGGGAGGCCGGGTTTGTTTTCGATGAATGTGAAGCCGAGTGTTTCGTATTCTTTGATTGCTTGGGCGGCGGTCATCTTGTGGAGAGTTTTGATTGGGACGTTAGGGTCCTCGGCGCGGTATTCGAGTAAGTAGATTTTACCACCGGGTTTGAGTGCTTTGTGCAGGGAGGCGAGGATTTCCGCTGGGTGGGAAAATTCATGATAAGCATCAACCATGAGGGCTGCGTCGAGGGTGTTCTCGGGAAGCTGTATGGATTCGATGCTGCCGAGATGGGGCTCGACGTTTTGAATTTTCAGTTTCTCGGACTGGCGGTTTAGGAAGTCGAGCATCTCCTGCTGAATATCGATGGCGATGACTTTGCCTTCGGGGACAAGTGGAGCGATACGGAAGCTGTAATAGCCGGAGCCGGCACCAATATCAGCGATTACCGTATCAGGTGCGAGGTCTAGCAGCGCGATTGCTTTAGAGGGTGCTTCTTCTTTTTCGCGCTCAGTGCGCTCAAGCCAGCCAATTCCAGGGTGACCCATGACGTGGGAAATTTCTCTACCCATGAATACCTTGCCGATCCCGTCGGATGAGGGAGTGATGCTCGTGTATGCAGGAGGCTCAATCTGTTCCGGTTTGGATGTCTGTGAAGCTAGGTCAACCTTGGGGTAACTCGGAGCGGATTTCTGGCTGACCTCGTTTCGGAGCAAAATCACTGGAATCAAGAGCAGTGCGAGTAGAATAATGGGAACCAGTATGAGGTAGCGTGATTTCATGTTTGGGTAGGTGAGGGTGGTGATTCGGAATATGGCATAAAACGTCAGGAGTATCGAATATTGAGATTCCCAGATAGTTTTTCCGTAAGAGGTTGACCCATCATTTACGTGGAGTTAGTTTTCCTCAGTCGGCGGCGAAGATCGATTCAGAATTTGTGGCTAAAGATTCGTCAATAAAAGTAGGAAAATTCGAAGGCTTCAGCTGGATACGCTGCGAGGGCAAGGGTTCTTTTATGAACAGCCCTGCCGTTAAAGAGTTTGGCGATTCAAGGATACGTTCCGGAGCGAGCTGTCTAGTTGTTGACCTAGGTGCTTGTACCGGCATGGACTCCACCTTCATGGGAACGCTTGCTGGACTGGCTAGCCGGATTTCTGAAATCGGCGGTAAGTTACAAATCGCGGCTGCTGACGAAAAAAGTAAAAACTCTCTCGAAGATCTGGGTCTTGATTTTTTGATGGAGATCAATCCCGAGGGCGGTCAGTGGATTGGTCTTGAGGAAAAAGCCCGAGACTTTTTGAAGCCTAAAATTGCAGGGACCAAAGCAGGTACCGTATTGCATACGAGGCATGTGCTTGAGGCACATGAGATTCTCTCTGGCGCGAACGATTCCAACCAAAAGAAATTTTCCGGAGTGATAAAGCTCCTAGGTGATGAGTTGGCAGAGAAATCCAAACGGTCCAGCTAACCGAATTCATGGACGATTCCACCCTGCATGCGATTGGTTTTTCTGTGTTGGTGGGAATTGGATTATCAATCGCCCTGATGAACCAGCGGAAGCGGGCGAAGCGCATTGGCCGTGAGTTTCGCGAGATGGAGGTGGAAGAGGAGCGTATGTTTCACTTCCTTCACGACTTGGGATTGGCGATCGGGGAGGAGCCAACGGATGGTGAACTTTCCCGAATGATCGTGGATGGTGTTGTGAAGGTCATCGGCGCCAAGGGCGGTGCTATTTATTATCTTTCGGCCGAGGCAGATTTTTTGATTCCGGCTTATGTTTCGGAATCGTGCCCGCCGCTGGTTGATGTGCCAGAGGAGATTATAGAACGAACCAAGAGTGACCCAAGAGCTCTGGCTAGCCACCTACGGCTCACTCGTTCCGCAGTAGATACTGGATTGCTGGGTAGGGGGTTTTCAGAGGCGGAGCCGATTCATATACGAGACATGAAGGTGGGCGGGGGTGCCGGAGCCTATGGTTCCGAGGGTTTTACGGATATGTCGGTGATGCTCTCGCCAATGAGATATGCGGGTAGGGATCTCGGCGTTCTAGCAATATCGAGGCCCCATCAAGATGGATTTTTTTCCAAGAACGATTTCGAGGTCTTCCGGTCGGTCGCTGAGCAGTCAGCTTTTGCGATCGGGAATGCTCGAGTGCACCGCGATGCGAATGAGAAAAAAACGATCGAAGGCGAATTGCACAATGCCCGCGAAGTTCAGCGTGTGCTGCTGCCGCAGGAAGACCCCAAGGTGCGTGGCTTTCGTGTTAACGGAACCAATCTACCTGCGAGAATTATTAGCGGGGATTACTATGACTACATTGAGTTGCAGAACGGTCAGCTTGGTGTGGTCGTGGCCGACGTTTCAGGAAAAGGTGTTTCGGCCGGACTGCTGATGGCGATGTGTCGCAGCTTGTTGCGTGCGGTTTCTTTGACCAACGCATCACCGTCAAAAGTGCTTGCGGCAGTCAACCGCTACCTGTTCCCAGATATTCGGGAGGATATGTTTATCAGCATGATTTACGGGGTGCTTGATCCGGATACGGGCCGTATGACTTTTGCCAGAGCTGGCCATGATCCTGCGCTTGTATATCGCAAGCTCAGTGGTGAAGTGGAAGTGTTGCGCCCGAAGGGCTTGGCACTTGGTATTGATGCTGGGGATGTCTTCGAACGTGTGACCAAGGATCAGAGCGTGGATCTGGAGTCCGGCGATTGCGTATTATTTTTTACCGATGGAGTTAAGGAAGCGTTAAACCATCATGACGAGGAGTTCGGCATGGAGCGGCTTGCGGAAGCTTTTGGTGAGTCGGCGATGATGGGAGCGGAAGCGGTGGTTAAAAAAGTTCAGGAAGCTGTCGAGATTTTCACCGGAGAGGGACCGCAGTTGGATGACGTGACCATCGTGGCGATTGAAAAGAGGTAGAGATCTGCTGATTAAATGCGAATTTCCTGCCTCGTATGGAGCCATGCTTCAATCAGCTGCAATACGATTTCGTTGCAGGGTCACTCAAGTCACCGGAGAGTGAGAAAAAAGATTGCGAGTGGGTTCTGGGAAGTTACGTTCAGTTAAATGAGATTGATTCGCAATAAACAGATTTGGATGTACCTCGCACTTTGCTTTGGGCAGGTTGCGGTGGCAGAGGAGTTACATGTCTATTCACACAGACATTACGAGGCGGATCAGCAGGTGAATCGGCTTTTCACTGAGAAGACTGGGATCGAAGTGAAAGTTGTGAACGCGCAGGTGGATCAATTGATGGAGCGTTTGCGCTCGGAAGGAGAGGCTAGCCCAGCGGATATTCTGATCGCGGTGGACGCCGGCCGTTTGCAGCGCGCTGCGGAAGAGGGGCTCTTGCAAGCGGTTGAGTCGGAAATTTTGAAGGCGGCTACGCCGGAAAAACTGAGAAGCTCCGAGGGGTATTGGTATCCATTTACCCTGCGAGCACGCGCGCTGGTGGTGGCGAAGGAGAGGGTGAAGTCCGGGGAGTTGATGGATTATGAGGATCTGGCAAAGCCGGAGTGGCGTGGCCGCGTGCTTTCGCGATCCTCAACTAGCGGTTACAGTCAGGCGCTTTTAGCATCGATCGTAGCTGCCAAAGGCGAAAAGGCGGCCATGACCTGGGCGCGGGGCGTTGAGGGAAATCTTGCCCGGCCGCCACAGGGCGGTGATCGTGATCAGATCAAGGCTGTCGCGGAAGGCCTTGCCGACGTGGCGATCACGAACAGCTATTATCTTGGGTTGTTACTGAATTCATCAGATCCGAAGGAGCGTGCCGCAGGTAAAAAAGTTAGAATGATTTTTCCGAACGCCGCTGGCCGTGGAACTCATACCAACGTCAGCTGCGCTGGCGTGGCAAAACATTCGGAGAATGTGGATGCTGCCAAAAAATATTTGGAATTCTTGGTCAGTGACGAGGTGCAGAAGATTTACGCGACTTCGAGTTTTGAGCATCCGGTCTCCATGGATATATCAATCAGCAAGCAGCTTGAGGAGTGGGGTGAGTTTAAAGTGGATGAAGAAACTTTCCAAGAAATTGGTAAATACACACCAACGGCGATACGTATTTTCGACAAAGTCGGGTGGAAATAGGCAATAGACGCAAACGGCCATTTACGTTCCTCGGGTAATGATTTTAAATTTTATTAAATCTTTGGATGCCATCAGATGATCCGAGGATTTGATAAGGTGCGTGATCTTCTGGCGGGATTCCCCTTCAAGCTATTGGCGTTGATTTTTGCGATGGCGGTCCTTGTGCCGTTGGGTGTGGTTTTTATACGTGCTTTCGGGCCCGCTACGGAAGCGTGGGCGGCAGTGGTAGAGTATCGGCTGTCGGGTTACGTCTGGCAGACCTTGCTGTTAGTGAGTCTGGTTACCGTGATTGCTCTGGTTGCGGGAATCCCGACAGCGTGGATTATTTCCGCCTACGATTTCCGGGGGCGAGCGGTTCTTGATTGGGTGCTTTTATTACCGCTGGCAATGCCGGCCTTCGTGGCCGCAGCAGCATATGTGGATCTTCTTGGTAAACTTACTCCTTTCTATATCTGGGTGCGGCAGGAATGGGGGATTGATGCGTTTTTAAGATTGCAGGTCATTGTCCCTTGGGTGTTCGCAACAGGAATTCTCGGGATGACGCTTTTTCCTTATGTCTATCTTAGTTGCCGCGCCATCTTCGCGCGGCAGTCAGCGGCTGCAATTGATGCTGCACGGCTGCTTGGCGAGAGCGGGGCGGGTGTCTTTTTCCGGATAGCTCTGCCGATGGCACGACCTGCAATTGTAGCGGGTGGCAGTCTTGTGGTGATGGAGTCCATGAATGATTACGGGGTGGTGAGCTTGTTCGGTTTGGTGCCGCTCACGCCCGGCGTTTTCCGTGCGTGGGGAGAAGGCGAGGTGGTGGTAGCGATGCGCCTTGCCTTGTTCCTGATGTTTTTCTTGACCGTGGTTCTGACTATCGAGAGATGGCAGCGCGGGAATCGTGTCTTCGGTGAGAGCAGCGGGGGAGGGCGATTGATGCGGGTCCAGCTGGGTTGGAAGAAAACCCTGGCAGTATGGGGTGTTTGTATTTCACCGGTAATTTTCGGATTTTTCCTGCCGGTGTGGAGGTTGCTCGGATGGTGTTGGGACGCGCGTGGCGCCGGTTGGTTTGCGGGGCACTGGGAGGCGGCATGGAATTCGTTTTCACTGGCCGGTGGATCTGTGGTTTTGCTGCTTGGTGGCGCGTTAGTTTTGGTTGCGGTGCAGCGGGCGTATGGCTCTCGTGTGATTCTCGTTGCGCAAAAAATCTGTCTACTCGGCTACGGTCTTCCCAGCGCTCTGATTGCAGTGGGTGTTGGTGCGTTCGTAGTTTTTCTGGCGCGGAATGTTCCGGGTGCGGCTGTGTTAGTTCTGAGCACATCGGTATTCGGCCTGATGCTCGCGTATTTCGTGCGTTTTCTTGCGGTGGCGATTCAACCATTGGCTGCGGGTTTCGATCAGGTTACCGATGACCTGCGTGAAGCGGCCCGTTTGCTCGGAAGCAGTCGGTTGGGCTCAATGTGGCGAGTCGATCTGCCGTTGGTGCGGCCTGCATTACTGGCAGGAGCAACGCTTTGTTTCGTGGATGCTTTCAAGGAGCTCACGCTCACGCTGGTATTGCGTCCTTTTGACTTTGAAACCCTCGCAACGCGGATCTATCGTTTCACGGACGAAGGACGGGTTGCGGAAGCCGCTTTGCCGGGAATGGCTTTGGTAACGCTGTGCTTGGCAGGTTTATTCCCCCTCTCCGCCCTGATGAAACGCTTGGAACGATGAGTTTGTTGGAAGTGAACGGAATATCAAAGACGTATCGGCGCGGCGATACGGCGGCATTGGATGACATCTCTTTTTGTTTAGAGGCTGAACATATCCTGGCACTTGTCGGTGCGAGTGGCAGCGGCAAGACCACCATGCTGCGCATCCTTGCCGGTTTGGAAACTCCCGATGCGGGCGAGGTTCTGCTTAACGGTAAAGTCATCGCGGGGCTGGGTAGGGGTGATTCTGCCAGGTCTTCTGGGATAGGTATGGTATTTCAGAATCACGCGCTTTTCCCGCATCTCTCGGTGGAAAAAAACGTGTTGTTCGGCGTGAGGAAGATGCCCAGAGATAAAAAGCAAAAGTTACTTGGCGAGCTATTGGAGCTGGTCGGGCTGCGGGGTATGGCGGAGAGATTTCCGCATGAGCTTTCCGGTGGAGAGTGCCAACGGGTGGCTTTGGCGCGTGCCTTGGCACCGGATCCGAATTTACTGCTTCTGGATGAACCGTTCAGCAGTCTGGATATGCGCCTCAGGGAGGCTGTGCGTGACGAAACCCGGGAAATTCTCCGTGCGCGCGGGACGGCTGCGATTTTTGTGACCCACGATACCGAGGACTCCCTGGCGGTGGCGGACCGGATCGTGGTTATGAAAGATGGACGGGTGCAGCAACACGGTGCCCCGCAGGAGGTTTACCATGCTCCGGCGAATCCCTACGTCGCTACATTCTTCGGCAGCTGTAATTTTCTGCCATTCCGTCTACTCGGCTCGCTGGAGCGTGCGCGTGTCAGTTGCCACGTCGGACCACCAGCCGGTGCGGATGGTGAGAGTGGATTATGGATCCGGCCGGAGCACCTGCTACTGGTCAAGCCCCCTGCGGCGGAGGGTGGCCTGTGTGGGGAAGTCGTGAGGGTGAGCTTTGCTGGGAGTCACCAGCGGGTTTTTCTGAAATGTAGCGGCGGTCTGTCTTTGGAGGTCTGCCATTCGCAGGGCTTCCCGGTGGAGGTGGGCCAAAACTGGGGGATTGTCCCGGTCCGGCGCGATTGAGGGTTCTCCCAGTAATTTAATTTCCCTCGGGGCAGATAAGCTTTGGGTTGATGAACTCAGATTTTCGAGCAATGTCACTGAAGTGAAAGAGCTGAGCATTGAGACTGGAATGGGCGAGTTGATAGCGGAAATGCCGGGGGCAAAACGTGCCTTGTTTGCACGTTACCATCTGGGCGGCTGCCAGAGCTGTGCGTTTTCAGAAGATGAGACTTTGGCGGAGTTATGTGAGCGCGCAGAGCAGGACGCAAATGAGGTTTTGGAACACCTGTTAAAAAGCCATGAGCACGATCAGACCATGTTGATGGCGCCAGGCGCAGTCCATGCCAAAGCCAACGCGGGTGAGGTGATTTTATGGATCGATATCCGAACTCGCGAGGAGCATGAGGCGGTCAAAATTGAGGGTGCTGAATTATTTAATCCAGAGCTTCAGGAAAAAGTTTTCAAAGAAAAGCCAGGAGGCTTGGTCGTGCTTTACGATCACACTGGAAAATACATGCTCGATCAAGTGGCTTGGTTCCGTGGCCACGGGATTGAGAATGCCTTCGGGCTGACTGGTGGAATTGATGCTTGGAGCCGAGAGGTCGACTCCAAGGTGATGAGGTATCGGTTGGAGGTATAAGGTTTTCTCAAACCGGAGGGAATGGCTGTTCTGAAATTACCCAATCCGTATTTTTCTCAAGGAAGGTTTTCATTGCCCAGTCGTGAGGGAAAAGCGCGACCAGCCAGCCATTGGAATCTCGGGCTAGAGATGTTCCAAGAGAAAGTGCGGGTCGCTCTTCTGGGGCGAACGGGTCGCCCTCGTTTGGTTTAAGCCAGCGGGCAATGGACCAGCCGGCGGATTCGATGCGCGTTTCTGCGGCATATTCTCCCTCGAGCCTATGCTGGAGCACTTCGAACTGCAGTGGGCCAACGGCGCCCAACAGCACGCTGGATGACGTGGTTGGAGCATCGAGAAGAGTGAATTCCGAGGCGACTCCTTCTTTGAGGAGTTGCTGAAGACCGCTTTGGAAGCGCTTGTATTTGGCGGTAGATTTATTGGTAAGAAAGGAGAAACACTCAGGTGGGAACCGGGGGATTTCATCGAATTTGACCTCAGCAGAGGAGGCTAGGGTATCGCCGATGAGGAGGTCGTAGTTGCCCACCAGGCCGACAACATCGCCGGCGTAGGCATCATCGACAGTTTCGCGATCACGCGCGAACAGTCGCTGTGAGTTTGAGAGGCGTATGTTCTCACCGCTGCGTGTATTGATCACGTCCATATCCCGCTCGAACTGGCCGGACACAATGCGTATAAACGCGATTCTGTCGCGGTGCTTGGGATTCATGTTCGCCTGAATTTTGAAAACGAAGGCGGAAAATTTGTTAGCTGCTGGGTGGATGGATTGATCGCCGCTTTTTCGTGGATTGGGCGGTGGTGAGAGCTCAAGAAATCGATCCAAGAGCAGTTGCACGCCAAAGTTGTTTGCGGCGGATCCGAAGAAGACCGGAGTCAGGTTTCCCGCAAGGACTTCTTTGACGTCGAATTCAGCGCCCGCGCCCTCCAAGAGTTCAAGCTCCTCACAAACCTGCGCGTAGGTGATCTCATCGACCGTTTCTTTTACTGAATCATCATCGATGCCGGAGACGTTCACCGGAGCGCGAAACGCACCATGCACAGTGCGCTCAAATAAATGAACTTTCTGATTTTCCCTGTCGTAAACTCCTTTGAAACGTGGGCCGTCTCCGAGTGGCCAGTTGACCGGGAAGGCGGCGATCCCAAGCACTGACTCCAGCTCATCGAGAAGATCGAGAGTGGGTCGAGCCGGGCGGTCGAGCTTGTTCATGAAAGTGAAAATAGGCACGCCACGGCGGCGGCAGACTTCGAACAGCTTCCGGGTTTGTGCCTCGATGCCTTTACCGGCATCGACCACCATCACGGCTGCATCGACGGCTGTGAGGACTCGGTAGGTATCTTCCGAGAAATCCTTGTGCCCCGGTGTGTCGAGGATGTTCACCACGCAGTCCTTGTATTCGAACTGGAGGACAGTGGATGAAACCGAGATCCCACGTTTTTTCTCCATCTCCATCCAGTCCGAGGTCGTGGTGCGCTGGTTCTTCCGCGCGGTTACTGAGCCGGCGAGATTGAGAGCGCCGCCATACAGAAGGAATTTCTCGGTCAGGGTGGTCTTTCCGGCATCGGGATGGGAAATGATCGCGAAGGATCGACGTCGGACGACCTCTTTTTCCAAGGCTGGGTCTGGAGTGGTATATGAAGAGGTCGACATGGCAGGGCGAAGAATCTCAAAGTTTCGTTCAAAAACTTCAACCCTCAATCGACACCTTTGAAAAATGAGGCCTTTTCGGGGCGCACCATGGTTTCCCTGAAATCCATATCCGAGCGGTCCAAAATCCGGATTGCTATTGATTCTTATTCTGGCTAGGTTCCGCGCCCTTCCACGGATTCCTAAGTGAGCCGGGTCG
>Ga0307935_1000733_pt1 | contig 13330 bp, 18 predicted proteins | sample OrgLakmetageno92_FD_201827 | JGI IMG/M metagenome (GOLD analysis project Ga0307935, IMG submission 201827) | Saline water microbial communities from Organic Lake, Antarctica - #92 | ecosystem: Environmental > Aquatic > Non-marine Saline and Alkaline > Saline | place: Antarctica: Organic Lake...
ACTTGAAAACATAACAAATTTAAATGAACGTAGTAGCATAAGTGATGATATGGATTATCGTTATAGAGCAATATTTGATCAATTGAGTGAATCAAATATATACGTTATAATAAAGAATGTGGCAAATAAATTTATAAATGATTTTACTACAGCAGAGAAATTGCAGAAAAATATGGAATTTATTGAAATATTGAGAGTGCATATAATTTTAAAGCCAGAATTTACATTAAAAATGATAATTAATTATATTTTTGAAGCCAATAAAAAAACTAAAACATTGTTAAGTAAGGGAACTTATGATGAAGAAACATCAAAATCTATTAAATTTATATTATTATCAATAAAGAACATAGATAACAATTTTCAAGGTGAAAAAACTTATTTCAAAGATCTAAGACATTTTTTCAAATTATATTTAGATAATACTAAAAAATTATCTTTTTTAAAAATAAAAGAACTTGTTCATAAAGAAATAAAGAATGCAAATTTGAAAAAAGCTATAAACAACAGTATGAGTAAGCTTGAAATTGAAGAAATAGAAGATTTAAATCATCGCGCAGAACAATGTAAAGCTATGACTTATGTTGAATTTTGTAAACAATTTGAATATCAAAAAGAAAAGAAATATGATACAGTGTGTGAATTGATACAAGAGAATATAAATAGTAATACAAATAATTCTATGTCTATTGCAATAAGATGTATAATACAAATACAATGTTTTGAGAAAACAAAAGAATATATATGGACATTATTAGAAACGAGAAAATTATCTTCCAAGATGCGATATTTATTAGTGGAATATCTATGTTTAGTAGATGAAAATAAATTAACAAGTGAAGAATCTGAAAAAATAGATAAATTTAGAAAAAATAATCATGTTCAGGGACAGATAGATCATAAATTAGCAAGTGATATAAATGAAACAAATAATTCGGAATATATTAAGTCAGTATTATTAGATAAAGAAATGAAAAAATCACTAAGTGAATTTCGATTAGAAAATATTGATGATGATGAAATAATAGAAGAGATAGAATATGAAATTGATGCACTAAGTAATAATTATCAAGATCAAAATATATGCGATAAAATTATTGCTGAATTAGTAAATGATTTTAAATTGCTTGATAAATCATATGAATTATATGTTGATAATGTTTTGAAATTTCTTAAGAAAAGATATGAATTTGAAATTATCAAAAATGCAACAAATGAAAATAACAAATACTTTAAAATACATGGTGATTGTCCTCCTGTTCAAATAAATAAATTTAGACAAAGACATCAATATATAATTAGCGCTGTTGAATAAATCAACATATTTATTTATTTATTTAAATTAGTCAAACTTATTAGTTAAATTTATTTATTTTATTAATTAATAAAAAATTGAACAATGAAATATTTGAATTAATATTATTATTTATTGAAATTAAAGAATATGAATAATAATGATGATTGTAATTTTGATCCTATTGATCTATATGTAGTATTAGATAAAAGTGACGGAGATATAAAAGTTGTTTATGTATGTTCAAGTTATGAAGAAGCATGTATAAATTCCTATAATATAATTGAAAGAAGCATTCAAGGTCCAATAAAATATAATTATAACAATTTCAATTTAGATTATATTGATGTATATGTAGTATTAAATAAAAGTAATAACGATATAAAAGTTAATTACGTGTGTTCAAATTATGAAGAAGCATGTTTAAAATCTTATAATATAATTGAAAGAAGCATTCAAGGTCCAATAAAATATAATTATCCATTATATGATGATTTTGATAAATTCTTATTGAATCTAAAATCAAGTTGGTAAACAATAAAGCAAGTATTTATTTATTAAAAAATTGATAATAAAAATTTGAAAAAAAAACCTTATGACATGTTATTTTCATAAATAAAAAATTATAATAAATTAACAATGAATAAATTAAACAATTCCCAAGTTTTAATTCAACATGAACAAAATATTAGATATATTAATTCAGAAAATGATACTATATATTTAAAACCAAATTATGAGAAAGTAATTGCAAACAAAAAATCAATATTTGATAATTATGAATTAGATTATCATAATTATTATTATTTATGTTATGCCGGAATTGGACAAATAATTAAAGCAATTAGTGAAGTTAAAATAACAAAAACAAAAAACATATTTGAAAAGAATTTATCAAAATTTTTTAAACACGCTATTCCGATACTTATTGAAGAATTTGCAAAATGTTCAATTTGTAAGAATGAAAATGATTATCAAGTAAAAAAATATAATTTAATGAATAGCAAATTACCAAGGAACATTTCAATCAAAACAGAGGATCATCATGTTAAATTAAAACATGCAAAATTGGGAAAATTAATTGATGCTGCAAAACAAAGGTTGGAATTTATAATTGAAAGACCTATACCAGATTATTATAATGAGAATGTTGAATGTAAAAAATGTTTTGTGTTAATGAAAGATGATTTAAAAAAGTTTTTACAAGAGTTAGAAATGTTTGAAAATGAATTTATTGAAGTAATTAATAAATCTCATATTATACAGAAAAATAATAAAATGAAAAATAAAATTCATACAATAAATACAACAGATTAAAGCGACTATAATACGTAGCATATGGATGATTAAATGAATATTAATATAATAAATTAATTATTAAAATATAATAATTAATTTATATCATACATAATCTGGCTTGAAATGAAATAAAATATTTGAAAATTAAATAGTATAACAATATAGAGAATATATTTCTTTATTTATATATAAGTATCATTAAATTAAAATGAATAATTATAATTCAACAAGCAAATTAAATAAGTCAAATCAAGATAAAAAACATATTGATAAACAAGATAATGTTGAAAAAGTATTTGATATGTTATTGGAAGATAGCAATATGTGTGATAAATTAGAAAAAATTTTACAAGAAAAAAAGACTAAAAAGGAGTCTAAAAAAACTTATTCTGAAATGATAGAATTGGAAGATGTAGATTTTAGTTCATTAAATAATCCAAGTGATACATTGTCAGAAAGTATTTATATTAAAAAAGAAGGAGGATATGATGTAAAATATAAAAAATCATCAAATAATTGTGGTGACTTTATAATAATTGATGATATATCAGAATCAAATTCATTTAATAAAGAAACATCTGATAATATAGATGAACAACAAAATTATTATTATTGTGATAAAGTAGGAAAATATATTAAAAAAGGTGTTGCATTGTGGGGAGCTGCTGGTGTTGTGATAGGTGTTGGTAAATGGTTTGGATTAGGACTATTGTAAAGAAAAAAATTGATAAATAAATATAATGTAAAGTAGATCAAATATATATTAATTAAAAAAATGGTTAATAATTATTTAAACACTCAAGAAGCACTAAAAACATTCAAAACTCTTAATAAAAGAACAAATTTTGAAAAAGTTCTTGATTGGAACAAAACATTCGACATTGAAACATATGAGGAACCACAAAAAGATATATTTTGTAAAAATCCAGAATTAGTGAATTACAGAATGAATTTAATTAGAGAAGAAGTTGGGGAATTAGAAGATGCTGTTAAAACTCATAATATGGTTGAAACTTATGATGCTTTATCTGACATTTTATTTGTTGTATATGGTATGGGTGCATCTTTGGGCTTAGATTTAGATAAAGGACTACATTTAGTTAATGAATCTAATATGAGTAAATCATGTAAAACAGAAGAAGAAGCAATTAAAACAGTTGAATGGTATAAAAAAAATGAAGAAAGATATGATTCTCCAATGTATAGGAAATCAAAAAATGGAAAATATTGGATAGTGTATAATAAATCAACAAATAAAATTCTGAAAAATGTAAGTTGGAAAACAGTAAATTTTGAAGAGATTATTGAATAAATACTACAAATTAAATTAATTATAATATTATTAATATGATAATTAATTTAATATACAATTGAATTTATTTATTATAATAAAACAGGACTATTGTCAATTTGATCTTGAGTGAGTAAATATTTATTATACAATTTATTAATTTGTTCAAGAGAAATATTATCATTTTTTTTAATCCATCTAGACCACTGATATAACAATGTAGGCATTATCTTAATCTCATAAGTTGTGCCAAATTCAGTATGTCCAAATAATAATATTGTCTTATTATCTATAATTTTTTTATATTTTAATCTAAGGTCATCACGATGTAAGTGATTTCGATATGTTTCAAAACATTTAGCAATTTTATTTAAATTATTAGTCCATGGATTTATAATAATAAAACTAATAATATCACAAGCACCATATTTTAAACTAAATCTATCTCCACTATTTTCAACTCTGTCAAAAATAACATTTTTAAATTCTTCGGCATTCATAAATTTAGCAACAAATTCAACCATGAAATCATTTTCATCTATAATAGTTTTCATCATTTTTTTTAATCTTTCATATATATATTTATGATTTTGTATAATTTTAAACCAATCAATATCTGGATATTTGAAAGCTTCACATTGTGCAGCTTGTAATGTTGGAAATTCAATAATTTGAAAATTTCGTAATTCTTCATCTTCCCAATTTCCAATCATTAAAGATGAATCGGGTGAAAATTTAATATTAGGAGTTAATAATACTTGATATCCATTATTGATTTTTCTTATTCTATTCATTTATATTATATTATATATATATAATTGACACATAATAATATCATAATTATATGATTATTAATTTGTATAATAATAATATTGATCAATTACATATTCATCATATAATGACGGTATTTCTCTAATTAACCATTTACCTTCTTTATTAAAATATTTTCGTATATTATCTTTTTTATGACAACAACTAATTTCAACTGTAATCTTATTTGAAAATTTCATTATTCTCCATCTCCATTCAGTATTTTTTAAATTTCTCCAATTGTCAAGTGGCTTTTTAATGCTTCCTTTTGGAATTATTTCGATAACATTTGTTAGTGTTAATTTTTTACATAGATCACTTGAATTATTAATATTTTGCATTTCTTTTTGAGACACAAAAATATTTTTATTTATATTTCGAATCATAACCCTATTGATTATTATATTATATATATATCAAAACATTATTTTATATTAAAGATAAACCTTGCGAATATATATTATACAAAAATATTATAATGTAAATATATAATTGATTAATGTCATATAAAATACAAAGTTTTCTGACAAATAAATATTTTTTAATTACAAGTTTTATATTTGCAATTATTATTTTATATTTCAAAAATAAACATATTAATAATGAAATTCATATTTTAAGTCAAATAATTTTACTAAAATGTTTTGACAAAAAATTTAATAAAATATATTATTTGAATATGACTAATACTAACCATCATAATATTAATTATAATAATAATATTGCTACATCACACAATGATATCAAAAAAGGCACAAAATTTAGTGTTTCGTCAAAAATTTCAAAGCACAAATATAAATTAAATACCATTAAAAATATTTATGATATATATCTTGAAAATTGTGACAAAGATTCTTACATAATAATTATACATAAAAATAATCAAGATTATTATATATCTCTTCAATCATTTGAAATGAATAATAATGAAATAATTATGCATCTATCTTCAAACAAAAATGATGCTATTAAATTTTATCCTGTTGTTGTATCTAATGGTTTAAATAATCCTCTCCTTGATGATAGTTTTGACAATGATACTAATGATACAAACAATACAGATGATACAGATAATACAGATGATACAACTAATCCAATAAATGATAATAATGAAAATAAAATAATGCTAGAAAATTTAGATATTTTAAGTCTGGATAATGTTTCTATTAATAGTAATATTAGTAATACCAGTAATATAACCTCACTAGATAATTTAGATGGAATACATGAAGAAGTAATACAAGGCAATGAAGATGTTGCCAATACCTTGTATTGGAATTGATTATTAAAAAGTATATATGAATATATTTTTCATTAATCAATTATAATGTTTTTTTTTAATAAAAAAATCTTATGGACTTGTCCATTCAACAAAACCAATGATTATATAGAAAATTATTAGAGTCAAAATACAACTACATACTGCTCTAAAAATGAATATTAAACACTCCAATATAAGATGATTTATATAATTTATTTGAATATCTTTTACATTTTTTATATTTGATTCCATATCGTTGTCTTCGTTCTTTTTGTTTGATTTCATATCATTGTTTTTATAATTTTCACAAAAATTAAAAGTTTGATCACTCAATGCTATACAGTTTTTGTTTATTTCATTAGAATGTAAAAATTGCTTATTAAATTTGGATACTGATTTTTTTATGTCATGTTTATTCCTCAAAGACTCAAGTCTTAAGGATCGCGAAGCAATCCAATGATGAGTCTTTATTTGATTATTTAATATAGAAATCACTCTATTATTATGTTTATTAAATATCGCATTTATTTTATTTAATTGAACAGGATTTTTTATTAAATTATTAATATATCTAAATTTATTGATTCTTTGCATTTTATAATTTATTAAAATAACTATAATATATACATATATACCAATACTTTAATAATTCAATTTTTTTTTATGTTTTGTTTATGAAATAAACAAAATATAAAAATAAATTAGGTTGGAGACTCAATTTTTTTTAGCTAAAAATTTATTTTTAACCTTGTTGTTCTTCGAACAACTGGCCTTTTGGCTTGAGAAGCTTTGCTTCTTAAGCTGAAAATTTATTTTCAACCTTGTTTGTTAAAACAAACTGGCGAAGCGTCAAAAAATTAGGTTGAAGAACTCAAACAATTTCATTGTTTATACAATTTAGTTATTTGTTTAGCTAAAAATTTATTTTTAACCTTATTGTTCTTCGAACAACTGGCGACTCAGGAGAGTTTACACTCTCAGCCGAAAATAAATTTTCGACCTTGTTGTTCGAAGAACAAACTGGTGAGTTACGATAGCGAAGCGTCACTTCTTAGTCAAGTCGTAGACCAGAACCTTTAGATTCAAGGTTATTTGACTTCGTCCAGGATCTTATGATCCAAGGATTGCCTACTTTGTAGGCGATCAAAATTACCGCCAGTTGTTCGAAGAACAACAAGGTTAAAAATTTATTTTTAGCTGTGCAAAACTTCTTAGTCAATTTTTATTTTATGTTATGCTTAAGAATTAAGCATAACATAAAATAAAATTAGGTTGTAAGACTCAATTTTTATTAAAAATAAATCAAAAGACTGTTTTCTTGATCGAACAAATTTATAAAATAATAATATATTTTATTTATTTGTGATGTTTAATAAATAAAGTGTCATGATATTAACATTGTGGATCTACTAAATGGCACACAAAACTTATGAATATCATATATAAAGCAGTATAAAGTATACATACTGTAAAAAACCACAATATATTAATAATACAATTAATTACATAATTAAGTCGATAATTTTTTACATAACTAACATTTGATTCATTTGGACAATTTGTTTCGCATTCTACATCTGTTTTTGCATTTACATAATGACGCATTATATTTTGATTTTCTAAATTTATGTTATAATTATTGTTCATTTTATATTGATCATAAATTTTTTTTTTAATACAAGGAATGTTTAATGTTATTTTATTACTATTATTTTTATTATAATTCATCATTTGATCATTCAACATTGCATTCAAATTACTCAACTGGATAGGACTTTTAATTAAAGTATTAATATATTTAAATTTATTGATTCTTTGCATTTTGTGATTTGTTAAAATAATTATAATATATACATATATATCAATACTTTAGTAATTCAATTTTTCTAATAAAGAAATTTACTTGAATTCAAAAATTATAAATAAATACATATAATATCATTGATAAAAATCAATACATCATCATCTTCCAAACAAAAGACCACGATTCAGCTATTATTACCATTATAAATGGAACCACAAAACATATAAATATAATAAATCCTACATATTTAAATAAAAACATTAAAATTTCAAATAACGACCATAATACTGTGTTTAATCTTGGATATATAACTAATGATTTATTTATCAATTTTGATTTTTTATTGTAAAATCTCGTTACATAATGAATGTTATTATTGTTGGACACTGATTTATTTTTATTAATTTTAATATCATTCATTTTATTACAAAAATAATTCGCTTTGGATTCATTTAATATTGTTGAATTATAATTCACTCCAGATACATTTAACATTGCTAAATTATGATTCACTCTAGATACATTTAACATTGCTAAATTATGATTCATTTTAATTGCATATTTATTTAAAATCAGTTTGTTAATTTTTTGCATTTTGTTTAATATTAATATTAAACAAAATATATTTATTTCAATTTTATTGATTATTATCTGGATTTATAATAAAGAAAAATATAAATCCAGATACATTTAACATTGCTAAATTATGATTCATTTTAATTGCATATTTATTTCAAATTTATTAATTATCTATTATCTGACTTGAAAGCAGACAACATTTCTATCCACATAGAAGCTATAACTGCTACAAAAAATATAAAAGGTGGTGTAAAAACAAAAAATATAAAAAGAATTATGAAACTCGAAACTAATATCTTCATCAAATTTTGAATTAAAGGTAAATATTTAATTATTTTATTTTTTAAATTTTCTTTTGCATCGTGTTGTATATTCATATTTTCTTCTCCACTTTTTTCAAATTGTGAATACAAGATATTTTTTGGTGTTTCTGTTGTTGATTTTAATTTTTTATCATGAAAACTATTTAAAATTTTTTTATTAAATATTCCAATGTTATTATTAAATTGAATAGATTTAACAGAACATAAATTATGAATAAATCTTTTATTAATTTTTAGCATTTTTTTATTTATTTATATTTAAAGATGGTAAACATGGAAGACAAATTATTAATATTTCAATTTTATTTATTTCTTTAATAAATAAAATCTTAATTGTGAGATATATTAATTTAATTATGAAAATTATATTCATATATTAATTAAATAAATAATATTTGTGATAACTATTGTTTTTTATTATTATCATCAGTATCTTTGATGTAATTATTTTTTTTTATTTTTTTTTCATAATACATTCTCCGATTCCTAGCTATATTATTTTGTGCTATCTTATTAGCTCTCCTTTTATTATCAAAAGCTACAAAACATAAAACCAAAAAGATAAAATAAAAATCATCATCATTATTATCTTTGCTTTGATCTTTATCTTTGCATTTTTATATATCTTTGTATAGCACTATATCTTTACATTTTACTATATCTTTGTATAGCACTATATCTTTGCATTGTTCTATATCTTTATTTTTTTCTAAATTTTGGTTTTTATTCTTGTCATTATCTAGATTATAAAGTTCATTATTGAAATTAAATTTATTATTATTATAAAAGTGAACAATAGACTGATTATTATTAATCACATTATGAAATGTTTTGATCGTCTGATTATTAATCTTTGCAAATTTATTTATTTTTAACATTTAATATATTATTAGATATTATATATGTTAAAAATATACACATGACATTATTAATTCAATTTATTTTTATGTTTTGTTTATTTCATAAACAAAATATAAAAATAAAATTAGGTTGGAGACTCAATTTTTTTTTAACAAATCAAATTAATAATGCATAAAGCATAATAAATATGAAAATAATATCTGATAATATAATAATGTATAAAATAATATTATGTATGGTAATTTTAATAACAATATGGTGGTTAGATAATATGAATGAAGGTTTTTACAATTATTTTACACCATCAAATTGTATGAATAATGTATTTGGAAATACATTATGTTATAGGTCATATATATTTCCATTTTTATTGATTGATAATTGGCATCTTCGTATTTAATTTAAAAATATATATAATAAATAATAATAATGACAGAAGAAAAAATATTTACATTTAATATAATATTTGAATATAATAAAAACAAACCATTAATAAGACCATTAGCAATAAATCAAAATGATTATGCAATGTTTTTTGACATAGTGAGAGATTTCTTTGTAAGGCCAATAGACATGATGGAGACAGAATTTATAGAACAAATAATGGAAATGTATCCAAAAATAAAAGCAAAAATAAATATAAAAGAACCATGTAATATGTCTTTGATGGAATTATTTGAAACTGCATTTATATTAGAAGATATAGAAGAAATAACAGAAGAAAAACATGAAGAATATTTGTCAAATATGTCAAAAAATAAAGAACCATATAGAAATCAAAAAGGATATAAAATATTATGGTCAACGTGTTAATAAAAATAATAAATAATGATATAATAAAAATATATTATCAAATAATAAAATATATTATTTGATAATAAATATTTAGTTTATAATTATAAATTATTATAAAATTTATTAATATGATGAAAGAAATATCAGAATTAAATAATTATAATTCAGATTACAATATACAAAATGATGAAATTCATGGAAATGTCAATACAAAAAAATATCAAGAAACAGGAAATAAAATTCCAATAGCATTAACAGAATTTATAAATTATGTGCAACAAATACTAAATGAATATGACGAATTATTAAAAGCAACTGGAACATCACCAGATTTTAATCCATACACCGAAACTTTAATATATAAGACAAAAGACGGAAAAATTGTGCAAATACCAGAAGAAATTAAAAAAATAGCTATCAACGATAGAAAAAAAAATGAAGCATGTGAAAATGGAATTTGTTCAATAAAAAACAAAAAAATAGATTTAGTGAATGAAATAGAAGACAAAGAAACTACCCCACCAGAAATAGTTATTATAAAAGAAAAAAATAATAAAATCTATTATTTAATACTAATAATAATAATATTAGCATTTATTTATTATATAAATAAAAAGTAATAAAATTTTAATAATATTCTAACTGATATCGTTATCAGAATATAAATCTTCATTTATTGATGTGATGTCAGATAAAAAAGTATGATCAGTAAATTTAGCATTAATATTATCAACAAAATCATCAATAACATCTAAAAGAATTGCAAACACATTTTCATAAATATATTTTTCAATAAATTTTGAAATATGTTCATTGTTAACATTTTTATTATTTTTCATAAATTCATTAATAAATTTGATCATTTCATCTTTTTTAATAATTTTATTCTTGTTCATATTGTCAATGAAATCTTGATAAATTGTATGTGTTGCAGTTTTTATTTTTTGTTTATGTCTAATCGAAATATTAATAATTTTTAATATATTAATATTTTTTTCAAGTTTTTTATTTTCGATTTGGAATGTTTTAATTATATCACAAAGAAAATCGATTTCTTTTCTTTGATTTTTAATTAATCGTGTCATTTTTTGTTTGTTCATATTATTCTCATGTTTTTTATGATCATCATTTTTTGAAGGATAATTATTATAATTAGAATTAGAATCAATGTTTTGATGATTATTGATAATTTGCTGAATATTCTTTTTTTTGGTCAATCTGTTCCCCATATACTATGTAATATATAATATATATTATTTATAACATATAATATAAATAATATAAATTTTAATTTAGTTAAATAATCCTGTTTAATAGTCTAATGAAACTAATTATTTTTCAATTCAAATTATTTATTAGATTCATAACTCTATTTATTATTTTCTACTACTTTTTCTATTATTTTTTTTGCTACTATTCTTCTTAGTCAATTTGCTACCTTTTCTGCTAATTTTCTTATTATCTTTCTTGCTACTCTTCTTACTACCTTTTCTATTTGATTTTTTGCTACTCTTCTTACTACCTTTTCTACTTGATTTCTTACTGCCTTTCTTACTTGATTTCTTACTGCCTTTCTTACTGCCTTTCTTACTTGATTTCTTGCTTGATTTCTTACTGCCTTTCTTGCTGCCTTTCTTACTTGATTTCTTGCTTGATTTCTTACTGCCTTTCTTACTTGATTTCCTACTTGATTTCCTACTTAATTTCTTACTATTTTTTTTGGAGAGTTTATGTAAATTACTCAAAAATTCAATATCAGATTTCATTTTATCATGAGTATTTTTATTCCTCAAAGACTTTGGTCTTAAGGATTGCTTCGCGATCCATTGTTGATAATTAGCTCTTAAATTAAGATGTCTAAGGACAAATAAAGTGCCATATTTAGCACTAGCTTCCTTTAAAACTTTTTTGCGTGTAGTATTACTTTTGTGAGTAGAATAATCCATATCAGATAAAGAAACATCATTTATAGGTTTAGGAAGAGTTTTTTTACTTTCAGGAGTTTTACCAGGAGCCCCAACATCTTTGCGATAATATGGAGCAACTTTTTTTTTATTACCTCTGGAATCCTTACGAATAAAACCAGAAACGAGGATTTTAGATTTAGGCTTTGATTTTTTTCTATTATTATTATCAACCATAAGTAATATATAATAAAAATATAAAAAAACCTAATAAATATTTATATAAATATATTTTATGAAATAAATGACAGTAAATATCTACATAAATAAAGCATTAAAATATCCATTAACATATGAAGAATATGACAAGATTAATGAAACATGGAGATTTATTAAAACACTAAAAACAAATGAAATAATATTATCAGAACATAGAAGAAAAATAATAGACAAAGTCAATAAAAGATACAAAATAGAAGAATTTTATGAATATGAGAAAATAGCAAATAAATTAAATTGGAATATGTTTATAACACTATCAAAAATATTAAATAAATCAAATGAAGATATAATTAATATAGAAGATTATACTGATAAAAAAGATTTGGATATTAAAATAAAACAAACAAAAGCAATAAATTCGAATTATTACAGAAGTTTTATAAATAAAATAGTAATAGTAGATACAAAAAATAGAAAAATAATATCAAAAAGTCAAGAAGGTTCTTCAAAAATATTTGTAAAAAATAATTTAAATAAAATAATGTCAAATGTATTATATAATAGAGAGTTATATGAAGAAATAATGAATAAAGGAGAAGAATTATTGAAAAATAAAGAATATTTATTAAAAATAACACCAAAATACAATATTCAACATGATTATTGTTTTCCAAATTTGAATAGATGTGTATACAATTTTGGAGACAAAAAATTAAATATTAATAGAATAAAGAAATATTATTATAATGCAACTGAACCAAAAGATAAATATTGGTTTAAATTAATATTAGAATAAAAAAAATTGAGTCTTCAACCTAATTTATTTTTAATTAACCTAATAAATTAGGTTAATTAAAAAAAATTGACTAAGAAGTTTTGCTTCGCTT
>Ga0307935_1000734_pt1 | contig 13320 bp, 12 predicted proteins | sample OrgLakmetageno92_FD_201827 | JGI IMG/M metagenome (GOLD analysis project Ga0307935, IMG submission 201827) | Saline water microbial communities from Organic Lake, Antarctica - #92 | ecosystem: Environmental > Aquatic > Non-marine Saline and Alkaline > Saline | place: Antarctica: Organic Lake...
CTTTACATCACCACTCAAGACCACAAAAAAATCGAAGACCCTGAAATCCTTCAAGCTCTGGAGGATAAATTTAGCGGTCTCGTGGCACGCCCCGAGTCTTAAAAACTCTCTCATCCCACAGAAACTGAGGCTTGATCTATCTACCTGATCCGAAACAGACTCCCCGCCCCTCAGTCGAGGGTTCTCTTATGTCCGCCAATCAAGAAATCCGCGTTTTCGCACCCGCAACCGTCGCCAACGTCGCCTGCGGTTACGATGTCCTTGGCTTTGCCATCGACTCCCCGGGCGACGAAATTATTGTTCGCCATTCTTCCAAACCCGGCCTTCAGATAACCAAAATTACTGGTGATGGCGGGAAGCTCCCTAAAATAGCGACAGAGAACACAGCAGGAGTCGCTGCCCTCGATCTTCTCAAGCATCTCGGCATGCTTGATCGCGGAATCGAGATGGAAATCCACAAGAAAATGCCCTTCGGCTCTGGCCTAGGTTCCTCCTCAGCATCCGCCGTTGCTGGTGCCTACGCGGTTAACAAACTCATCGGCGAACCACTTTCCAAGCGCCAGCTCCTTCCCTTTGCCATGGCAGGTGAAGCCTCGGCCGACGGAGCATGGCACGCGGACAACGTCGGCCCCTGCCTACTAGGAGGAATCGTCTTTATCCGCTCCAACGAAGAACTCGATATCGCCCAGATACCCGCACCCGCAAATCTCTGGGCAGCAGTCGTCCATCCCGATATCGAAATTCTCACCAAAGTCGCCCGTGAAATACTTCCCAAGGAAATCCCGCTCGTAAACGCAACCCAACAAATCGGCAACCTCGGAGGCCTCATTCTCGGTCTGATCCAAGAAGACTATGGCCTCATCTCCCGCTCCATTCACGACGTGATCGCAGAGCCGCGCCGCCAGAAACTTATCCCCGATTTCTACAAAGCAAAACGCGCAGCCCTCGGTGCTGGCGCCCTTGGTTTTTCCATATCAGGAGCAGGTCCCTCAGTCTTCGCTCTATGTGAGGGCGAAGAAACCGCACGCAAAGTCGGCGCAGCAGTCGAGAAGGTATTTACCGCGATCCCAGTCAACTGCCAAGTGCATGTCTCCAAGATCAATCCTCGTGGCGTTCACGAAATTTCCTGAGCCCCACCTCATGTCGCAAGCGCAGCCGTGAAATACCATTCCACTAACAATCCGGACCACCAAGTTGAGCTTAAAGAAGCAATCCTGCGCTCGCTACCACCGGATAACGGGCTCTACATGCCCAATCAACTGCCTATTCTTGGTCAGGATTTCTGGGGAAATTGGCGCGACCTGAGCTTCCGAGAAATCGGATTTGCCGTCGCCAACGCTTTTTTCGGTGAAGACATTCCTGAACAAGATCTCCGCGAGATCGTCAACGGCACCTTGGAGTTCGACGCACCACTCGTCGCCCTCCAACCAAACGATCACATACTCGAGCTCTTCCACGGCCCGACTCTCGCCTTCAAAGACTTCGGAGCACGATTCATGGCCCGCCTGATGGCGCACCTCACCAAAGATGAGGACAGGATGCTCACCGTCCTCGTTGCAACCTCTGGAGACACAGGCGGAGCTGTAGCCTCGGCATTTCATAACGTCCCAGGAACACGGGTCGTCATCCTTTATCCCAAGGGAAAAGTCTCCGGCCTGCAGGAAAAACAACTCACCACCTTGGGAGGAAACATCAGTGCCTTGGAAATCGATGGCACCTTCGATGACTGCCAAGCATTGGTAAAAAAAGCCTTCCTCGACCGTGAGCTTTCCGAGCGCATGAACCTAACCTCGGCAAACTCTATCAACCTTTCCAGATTAGTCCCGCAATCTTTCTACTACATTCATAGTGCCCGCCAACTTCCCGAGGGAACCAAGCCAGTCTTCGTCGTACCCTCCGGTAACTTTGGCAACATCACCGCCGGATTACTCGCCAAACAGCTCGGCCTGCCGGTTGAGCACTTCATCGCTGCAACCAACCGCAACGACGTCGTTCCTGAATACCTTCTCAAAGGCGAATACGCACCACGCCCAAGCATCGCGACTATTTCCAACGCGATGGACGTCGGGGCCCCATCAAACTTCGTGCGCATGCAGGCATTATTCCGCAACTCATGGCAGGATATGCGTTCCAGTATTAGCGGCATGAGCTACAGTGACGAGGACACCCGCGCTGCAGTGCGAGAGGTTAAATCCAGTTTCGGTTACGAAATCGATCCACATGGTGCTGTTGGTTGGCTCGCCGCGCGCAGCTACCGCGAGGCACACCCAGGCGCGACAACAATCACACTCGAAACCGCACATCCTGCAAAATTTCTCGACGTTATGAACGAAGAACTCGGTGACAATTCTGTCAGTATTCCTAAGCGCCTTGCGGTCCTCGCAGACAAGCAAAAGGTGGCAACCTCACTGTGTAACACATGGCAGCCGTTTCACGATTGGCTCCAAGAACACGTTGTCTGAGAATGAACTAATTTCATTCATTCGAGCGAGTTTCTGAATTGCGCTCACATCAGGAAAAAAAGTTAGTTTTTCCGATTAAATTTGGTGCCTTGGCTCCGCATCTGCTCATGCGTACTCGAAAGGCCGGAACTGATTTTCTTCAAATTTGAAGTCAACCGTTTCCGATAGATCACCATCAAATCATGTTTGTACTAACTGAACCTATTCTCGCCGGCTCCGCGATAGCCGCAGGCACATCATCCGGCGGACGGCGTTTTTACAGAGGCAGGAATGCCATCGCGACCGGCAATCTCGAATGGAGGCGCTTCGAGGATCTTCCAGCGGATACGCCCTACTGGGACGACATGTTCGGTAATAGTGCAAGAGCTGGACTAACCGCTGCTAAGCAAAGCCTCAAACCCGCCATGTTTGTCTGGGGTCTCATGGCATGCGTTGCCGCTCTTTATTACGCAGTCCCCGCCACACAGAGTTTCTTTACTGCTCTCGATGCTCTACAGAAAAAAATGGGACTGCTCTTCCCGTTCCTAGGGATGGGCCTCTCAGTCGGGCTTCTCGCCGAAGGTGTGAAGGTGTGCATGTCCGAGGAAAAACGATGGACTAAGGCAAACACTGGTAACGCCGTTTTCAACCTCCTCATGTTTGGCTTTCTCGGAGTATTACAAAGCTACTTCTATACGCTTCAGGCCAAGCTTTTCGGCACGGGCACCTCATGGCAGGTGCTGGTGCCGAAAGTGCTTGTCGACCAGTTCGTATGGACCGTCTTTCTTGCAAACCCCTACCAGACCATCCTCTACCTCTGGAAGAATAAAGAATTTTCCTTCAAAGAAGTCACCGCACAGATGACACCCTTCAAGCCTTTCTGGGGCACGCAGATCCTTCCCGTGTTGATCACCAACTGGGCTTTTTGGATCCCAATGGTCGCCATCATTTATTGCTTCCCTGCCGCGCTACAACTCCCGCTCGCCATCCTCGCCGTCACCATCTGGGTGCTTCTACTTTCCATTCTTACCGCCACCAAAGATGAAGAAGCTTAATTCTAAAAAGGCCGATTCAAAAATCGCCCCTCTCTTCGCGGTTGGGACCTTCGTCGTTGATTACCAAAAAGTCGTCGATCATTACCCAGGAGAGCGCTCAGGCACACGCGTCACACGCGAAATGATCAGCAATGGCGGTGCCCCGCTCAATATCTTGGTCAATCTTGCCAAACTCAAAGTCAACTTCCCGCTCTATGCCGCAGCAAAAGTAGGCAAGGACTTGGATGGAAAATTCATTGTCGATTGCTGCGAGCAGAACGGTATCGATATTTCCCAGGTCGCTCCGATCGAAGGCGCGAGCACCGGTTACACCGATGTTTATACTGTTGAAAACTCCGGTAAACACACCTGCTTCCACTTCTGCGGTATTGGCGATACCTTTTCACGCAAAGATGTGAAGTTGAGAGCCGTGAAGCCAAAAATCCTATTTTTAGGATCATTGGGAGCTCTAGGTAAAATGGACCGCTACAATTCAGAATACGGGCGCAGCGGAGCATCTCAGCTTGTACGCGACGCACGCAAGCAAGGCATCACAACAGTGGTTGAAATGGCCCCTATCGATCGGACGGCCACACTCGCTGACTTCAAGGAAACACTTTCTTCAGCAGACTACCTGATCATCAACGATCGGGTTGCAGAAGGCCTTTTGAAACAAGAGCTTTATTCTGAAAACCAATTTGACCCAGAACTCGCACGCCGCGTATGCCAGCAATTGCTGGACTGCGGCCTAAACAAAGCTGTCGTGATACACTCAGGGGCAGCAGCAGTATTTCTCGACGCCGATGGAAATTTTCATCACCAGAACGGGTATTTCCTCCCTTGGGAACAGCGCGTCGGCTCCGCCGGAGTCGATCACGCCTTTGGTGCCGGATTCCTCGAAGGCCTGTATTATGAAAAGCCAATCGAAGACTGCCTCAAGCAAGGCTTAGCGGTCTCAACGATTTGCCGCCGGGATCTAACTCCCTCAGGTGGCATCGAAGCCCTAGATCAGTGCTTGGATTTCTGCGAGAAGCTTGGCTAATAATTTAGGTTTCACCTCAGGACTAGGGCTAGGACTAGGACAGCGGTTCTTCGGCTTCCTTAGCATCCTTTTCTTCAACTTTTTTTGTCCCATTCCATGTTGCACCCATAAGAACGGCTAATGCGAATAGGTGAAACCACCTCCATCCGAAAAATGGATTACCTTGTCCTTGGAGAAATGCTGAAACCGACTGCTCCGGCGTATATCCTAAACCGTCAATGCTGGTAAATGCTATGTATGCCAAGAGCATGATTGAGCCCACCACCACAGAGTTTACAGCTTTCGGCGTATCAAAGAAAATCCAGCCGCACAAAACCAGTGTGATAAGTCCAAGCCAAGGTGCAGAAGCTAGCCGATAAGATGCAACCGCGTTTGCGTATAGTTCCGAATCAATCTCGGAAGAGCTTAACTCCACACCGCTCAGCAGAGTGAAACCAATCTCGGGTGCTATGAACGCACGGACCGTTATACCCAAGAAGAAGGTCATTGCAGCGATGAATATGTATCGTAAAACCTTCATCTTTTTAACAACGAAACGCGAATTCACCGCCACTCAATGGCAGTGAATCAAACTCTTCGAACATCTGACCTTTAACGCAGTAGCGCGAGGATGGGCTCGGGATAGACTCCGAAGACAAGAGTTGCCGTCGTCAGGATGATGATGGCGATTTTGGAAATGATCGGTAGGGCGATTTTAGAATCATCCTGTGGTTCGATCCACCAGATGGCGCGGATGGTCTTGAAGTAGTAATAAAATCCAGCAGCCGCAGCGATCACGGCAATCGTTAAGCCGATCCAAAGTTGCCCTTGAGCAGCAAGAGAGAAGACGAAGAATTTTCCGATAAATCCTGCGGTAAGCGGGACTCCTGCGAGGGCAGCGAGAAGGACAGTCATCGCGAGAGCTAGAGCAGGATTCGTTTTCCCGAGGCCATTGAAATCAGTTATCGCTTCGCCATCTCGGTGAATGCGGACTTGGGCGAGGATAAAGAACACACCTAGGGTCATGATCAGATAAGTCGCGAGGTAGAAAGAAACTGCTTGGACCGAAGTCAGCGAACCATCCTCGTCAAATCTTCCTGCGGCCAGCGCGAGAAGCAGGAAACCAGCATGCGCGATAGAAGAGTAGGCAAGCAAGCGCTTGAAATTCGTCTGGGAGATCGCGGCAAAGTTACCGAAAAGTAAGGTCGCACCGGCGAGGATGAGCAGGATGGTGAGCACTTGGCCACGCACGGGTGAGCCTTCACTTAGAAACGGTGTCAGGAAGCGTATCAAGAGAACAAAACCTGCTGCCTTGGACCCTACTGAAAGGAATGCGGTGGTTGGAGTGGGAGCACCTTGGTAAACATCGGGAATCCACATCTGCATCGGCACGGCACCCACCTTGAAGCCAAGCGCAACGAGAACTAAAGCGATGCCGAAGAGCAGTGGGACCGTGTTTTCCATCCCGGCGATGGCTTCAGGCATCGCAGTGAGGCTCATGGTTCCAGTCGATCCATAAACCCAGGCAATGCCGTAGACGAGGAAACCAGTGCTAAGTGCGCCAAGGATAAGGTATTTCACACCAGCCTCCAGTGAACCAACATTGCGGCGCATAAAGGCGACGAGGATATAAAAGGTGATAGTGACCAGCTCGAGCGCGACGAAGGCTCCGGCGAGATCTTTTGCGGAAGCCATCCACATCATCCCAGCGCAGGCAAAGATAGGCAGAGAGTAGAACTCTCCTGTCCCCTCTTCGGAATCCGAGTTCTCGGTAAAACGCGAGAGGACCTTTCGGTAGTCGATCGCCATGAGTAGAACGGCTGCGGTGGTAAGCAGAGCGAAGATTTTATAGAAACGTGCGAGAGCATCGAATTCATAGAAGTTCCACAACGGCCATTCTGCCCAGCTAGCTTTTGGGTCAGATTGAGGACCGACGGAGAAGAATGTGAGTATCAGAATGACAAACAAACCGGCAGCACCAACGAGCCCGGCCCATGACTTATTTTTCGACGGAACAAAGGCTTCTAGCAATAAAATGATGAAACCGAGAGTGACGGTGAGTGCTTCCAGATAGTAGGCAGGCATGATTGGAAAATTCTAATTTTTGAATTCTTAAATCTAATCTGAAGTGTATTACTTCAGCAGGTTTAGGATGAGGTTGGGATAGCAGCCGACCGCGAGCAAAGCGACGATGAGGAGCACTGCGGGAATATGTTCGGCGAAGGAGAGGTCTTTTGCCGCAACTGTGGATTCAACAGTTGGACCTTGGAAAATACGGCGGTAGGCACGTAACATGTAAACTGCTGAAATCACCACTCCCCAGATCGCGAGAATGCAGGCAATTTGAACGGGACCAAGTCCCTCGGACGGAACGTAATTTTCAAACGCGGAAAGGAACACGAGAACCTCGCCAGCGAAGTTTGCGAGTCCAGGCAGGCCAATGGAGGCCATCGCTCCAATACCGAACACCAAGGCAAGACCGGGGGCGGACTTGGCAAGCCCACCCATATCCGCAAGGTCGAGAGAACCAGTGCTGCGCTCAATGCGATCGGTAAGACCGAACATCAACGCGATCGAAATACCGTGAGCGAACATGAGGACCACTGCTGCGGAGAAAGCCAGTTGATTGTTTTCTGGAAACGCGATGAGGGCGGCAATTGCCAAAAAGATATAACCCATATGCATGACCGATGAGCTACCGAGCATGGTATCGAGGCGTTTCTGAGAGAGTGTGACAAAGCCAACCCAGAGAATATTTCCAAGCAACAGAAACAAAAGCGGAGTGAGCCAGAACTGCAGACCTTCGGGAACCAATGGAACCGCAATACGAAGCATGCCGTAGAGACCGAATTTTTTAAGCACGCCGGCATGCAACATGGCAGTCGGTGCTGGAGCGCTGGCGTAGGCTGGAGCCGCCCACGAATGAAATGGGAAGAGAGAAACGAGGGTTCCAAAGCCGATGATCAACAGCGCGGCAATGCCTTTCTGTTGGGCGGGATCAATCGTTCCGGCGAGATCTTTCATCTCACGCATATCGAAGGTTCCGGTAAGCGATGCCAGCCAGACTAGACCAGCCAGCAGGACAAGAGAGCCGATCCCGAGGTAGATGGTGATTTTCCATGCAATACCGCGACGGTCGCCACGACCGAGCATACCTATCATCAAAAAGGTCGGGATCAGTGCCATTTCATGAAATGCATAGAAAAAGAAAAGATCCGTGGAAACGAAGGCACCAATCGCTCCAGCAGCGATCAGCAGTGAGGATCCGTAGTAGAGTTTTTCCGAACCCTCCGGAGCTTTTCCTGTAAGCACGGCAGCCAAGGTTACAATCACGGACAACAGAACCATCACGAGGCTCATGCCATCGAGGTAGCCGAATGCGAGGTGGAGCGCTGGTTCCTTTAGAACGGTGACAGAGAAACTCCAAATTTCGTGTTCCCATGAGAACACAGATCCCAAGCCAAGAAATAGGTTTAAAACCGAAACTCCAATGGCCGTTTTCCGGGCGGGAGCGCCAAGTAAAATCGCAATGAAAGCCAGAATCGGAAGGGCGACGAGAAGGGTGAGCATAGGAAAATAGGGCAGTCAGGCGGAACGTCCATTTCCGCATGGCGAATACAGCGAACTTGAGGCCTTGCGAAAAGGGCAAAATGGGTATTTTTCGAAGGAAATTACTCTTGGAAGCAGAAACTTCGCTCTAATTCAGGCCATTTTAGGTTCAATGCCCATCTCAGCCCTTCGCTTGATCTCAGCAATTGCCCACTGAGCATGCTCGGAAATGAGTGAATCCACATCATCCGCGAGCTTCTCCAAAGCGGGTAAATCCTCGATCCCTCCGGTGTTTCCCAATGCAACGCAAACATTACGAATAAACTTCGGGCGCTTGATGCGCTTGATTGGAGATTTGCGGAATGTCTGCCGGAACCCTTCATCATCCATGGTGAGAAAATCCCTCAGAGTGTGAGAAAATATTTCCGGCCTTGCTTGGAAGCTAATCTCTCGGGACTGCTTCGCAAAACGATTCCACGGGCAGACATCGAGGCATTCATCGCAACCATAGATGCGGTCACCAATGGCACGGCGAAACTCCACAGGAATAGGCCCTTTGTTCTCGATAGTCAGGTAGGATATACAGCGCCGCGCATCCAGCTTGTGCGGCGCGATGATTGCTTGGGTGGGGCAAGCGTCAATGCACCGCGTGCACTTACCACAATGATCTCCGAACTCTGGATCCGGGGTCAGATCAAGCGTGGTAAGAATATCAGCAAGGAAGAACCAGGTTCCCAACTGGCGGTGAATCTGCACGGTGGATTTCCCGCTCCACCCCAAGCCAGCATCCGTCGCAAAGTCACGCTCCAGCACCGGTCCGGTATCAACGTAATAGCGCTGGATCCCGCCGAGCTCGACCAGTTTTTCGTTGAATGCTTTGAGACGCTTCTCAACAAGATCGTGATAGTCGTCATTCCATGAATACCGGGCGATGCGATAGTCCTTTGGATGTCCTTCGGGGAATGGATCGTCTCCGGTGTGGTAGTTGACCGCGAGACAGATTACCGACTTGCAGCCGGAAAGCACCTCCCGTGGATCACAGCGCCGATCGGGGTTCCTCTCCAACCATTGCATGTCTCCGTGGCGACCGTCATCGATCCATTCCTCGAACGCGTCCGCATGCGTCGCGCGTTTCGCCATAGCAATCCGGCAGTCATCAAAACCTAGCTCTTTGGCAACGGCTTTGATTTTCGCATTAAGTGAACTCATACCGGCTTGGTGAAAAAGTAGCGCGCGCATTCGAGAATCCCAGTAGCGATCTCTTTTGAGTCCAGCCCTGAAGTATCGAGCATGAGGTTGGCCGTTTCCTTATACCAAGGTTCACGTTCCGCCAGCAGCTTGGAGATTTTCTGACGCGCATCGGCTTGATTCAGAAGTGGTCGGTCGTTGTTCCTCGCCGTCCGTTCGTGGATGATTTCCTCAGGTGCGTGAAGCCAGACAACGTAACCCAATTTTCTCAGCAACTTGCGATTACGCTCGCGAATGATCACGCCACCACCTGTGGAGATAATATGCCGCTTATCCGTCTGCTTGGTAATTTCTTCCAACTGCTGGGTCTCCAAATCGCGAAATGCTTGTTCACCGTTCTCCTTGAAGATCTCGGTAATCTTTTTTCCAGCGGTTTCTTCGATTTCCTGGTCCATATCGATTAGCGAATAGCCCAAGCGTTGATGAAGCTCGCGCCCAACCGTGGATTTCCCGCTACCCATGAAGCCGATCAGAACGATGTTCTTGGGGATGACTTCCGTTTGACTCATGGAGTCATCCTACAGCCAGACAGGACTCGGACGGAATCGTAAAATCAATTCTTCTCAAATCAAGAATCGACTCCTTGTCGGCAGCTACGTTTCAGTTCATTTTCCACTCATGTTTGGATTAGGTCTAGAACCAACAACCGCTTGGGGTATCCTTGGCGTAGTCGCCTTCTATGTGATCGGCATCCTACACATTTTACATGCGTTGATGCACACACGCACCAGCCAAGGAACCATCGCGTGGGTCGTATCTCTGATGTTTATGCCTTTTCTAAGCATTCCTCTCTACTGGCTACTCGGCAGGGATAAATTCGGCGGTTACGTGAGGGCTCGCCGAGGAAATGACGAAAATATGCGGAGCCTCGCTAAAGACATGCACCACAGCCTTCGTAAATACGCAATCGACCTTCCAGAGGAGAATATCTTCGAACGCTGTGCCGAGGAATTGGGCGGCCTACCCTTCACCAGAGGAAATCGCCTGAAGCTTCTGATCAATGGCGAGGAGACCTTCGAGCATTTATTCGCAGCGATCAACCAAGCAAAAGACTATATCTGCGTAAATTTTTTCATCGTAAAAAACGATAAGGTCGGGAAAAAGTTTCAAAAAACTCTAATCGCACGCGCCAGGGCCGGGGTGCGCGTTTACTTCCTGTTTGATGAAATCGGCTCAAATAAATTATCCACGACTTATCTCGATGAACTGCGTGAGGCAGGAGTCGAGTGCCAGTCATTCGGCACCAATCGTTTTTGGTGGTCTCGCTTGCAGCTGAATTTTCGAAATCACCGCAAGATCGTGGTGGTCGACGGGCGTGACGCATTCCTTGGCGGCTTGAATGTCGGTGATGAATATCTCGGGCGTAGCGAGCGCTTTGGCAAATGGCGCGACACGCACCTACAAATCAATGGTCCTGCAGTTCAAGCGCTGCAGTTGGTATTTCTAGAGGATTGGTTCTGGGCATGTGATCAGGTTCCCAAATTATCTTGGGAGGCGAATGAACAGCAAGAGGACCAAGTCGCAGCGATCATACCCACCGGGCCTGCTGACCCGACAGATTCATGGCAAATGCTCGTCACCGAGGCCGCGAACTCCGCACGGAAAACCCTATGGATCACCAGTCCGTATTTTGTACCGGACGATGGCGTGATCAAATCGCTTCAGCTGGCAGCCATGCGCGGGGTGGATGTCAGAGTTATGCTGCCAAACCGAGCAGATCACATACTCGTCTGGCTCTCGGGTTACTCTTACTACGAGCAATCCATTCCTTTCGGCGTGAAGCTATACCGATTCCAAGAAGGGTTCCTGCATCAGAAAGTCATGTTGATCGATGATCGGATAGCAACCGTCGGAACGGCGAATTTAGACAATCGTTCTTTCCGCCTAAACTTTGAAGTCACCGCCTTTATCTCAGACAAGACCTTCATCCAACAGGTCCGAAATATGCTGGAAACCGATTTCTCAAAATGTAAGGAAGTTAGCGTAGAGGACTTCACGGAAAAACCGTTTCTCTTCCGGGCGGCCTGCCGAGCAGCCGGACTAATGTCACCACTTCAATAGCGAACCGAAGCATCCGAAAAACGCTCCAGATCTACCTCAACGAGATACGAGATATTTCAACTCCGGGCGCTGCCGAGTTATATTTGCAAGCATCTGGCGGCAATGCGAAAACTTCGTGCGGCCACTTAAAATCTCAGCACTACGTTTAAAAGAACCCCAGCGAACCACGCTGATTTCAACATTGCGACGTCCCCAGCGATTCATCATCGCGCGGCTTGGCTTATACATGTCGATCGTCCCCGTGCCAGTGAGCGCTGAGCCGTAATCATCGACCACAAAAAGCTGCCGCATGCCTTTGATACGGAACAAAGTGCCAACTGGATAAAAGGACCAATCGGCCGCCGTGCTGCGAACCTTATCGGAAAACTGCAACTTGGTTCCGGTCGCATTCATATTGCCATATTGAAGATGATCGTCCTCAGAGCAGGTATAAGCCGTTGTTCTGACCAGCCGATTGCGTTCGCGGAAATTATAGACCGGCATCGAATGCTTATCCTTTGGCTTCCCGACTGCGGATAAAATTACCCGGCTCGATGGTTCACCGACCGCAATAGCGGTTTTGGTAGACCTCGAATTATCCAAAAATTTGATATCATTTTTTGCGAGGGTCTCCAGTTGCGAGCCACAACTTGTAAAAAGCGATGCTACGGAAATAAATACAGCGACTTGCAAAATGGGATATTTCATAGGCAGTGATGACAAATAAATGAAAAAACCCAGCTTCGCGATGCGTAGTGAAAGGCTAATTTCGTATTGCGGAAGCTTCTTGTCTACCCTGATCAGTATATCCAAACAACCCTAAAATAGGTGATGGCAAATGGTCTCTACGAGGAGCTACGTCCTTACCTAGCTTCTTAAAGCTACTTAATCGATCGAAGCAGCCACTTTATCCCGAAGCTTGCAGAATTCTAATTCGTCAATAACCGGCTCTAAACCATCAAGGATCCCGACTGGAGGCTCCGGTAATTCAAACCATGAACGACAACCTCCGAAGCGTTTCTCGTAGTCGACGATCCATGGTTCCTTCAATTTGGAAACTTCCACAAAAGCCATGTGTATGCTCCCAGAACTCATTCCCTTGCCACTCCAATCAAAGCGATCCCTAATCGTTTGCTCCGAGTAAATGTGGTAAGGCATTACAGCTTCCACTTGAGTCCAGTCTTCCAAGGTCACGGCGAACAAAGCCCTTACATGGTGGGTGATTTCAATCGCATCACCGACTTCCCATTCTTTTTCTGGTGTAAACTCCCCTTCCCTTACTTGATCCAATTGGGCGTGAAATTTTGTTGGGAACAAATAAAATGAATCATGCGCAAATGAAAATCCATCGCGTCCCTCATGGATTCCTCCCTTTCGTAGAATAATCGCTTGGCGCCCGCTGGCCAATGCATCGCAGACAACCTGCCATTCTTTGAATCCTTGAGCCATGAGCTGGAATTGAAACGCGATAAACTAGGCAAGATCCTCGGCTGTCACCGAACGTTGCTCGCGACTTCCTAACAGCATCGCCTGCTTCCGGACGGCTTCTGGAGCTGGATCAAAGCGAAAACTATGGCAGTTCGGGCAAAGTGCCGTAGAGCGACCAACAATAGAATCACAGCCTTCGCAAACTTTGAAATTGCTTGGGTTGGATGCGATCTTAGCGGCGGTTTCCGCGCGATTTGGTGTTTGATCCTGCATGATATAAAAAAAGCGGCACCGGTAGGCCGGCCCGCTTTTTGAAAGTAATTAGCTAGCGGGCTTTAGCTAAGAGCAGCAATCGCTTTTGCAGTCTTGCTTTTGATGTTTGCTGCTTTGTTAGGATGAATGAGGTTGCGTTTTGCAGCCTTATCGAGAACGGAAGCAAACTTTGAACTAGCAGCTACTGCGTCATCTTTTTTGCCAGATTCGATAGCAGCGAGAGTCTTCTTGCGAAGGTCTTTCATGCGGCTCTTTTCAGCGCGATTACGGTCGGTGCGCGTTACGG
>Ga0307935_1000736_pt1 | contig 13273 bp, 13 predicted proteins | sample OrgLakmetageno92_FD_201827 | JGI IMG/M metagenome (GOLD analysis project Ga0307935, IMG submission 201827) | Saline water microbial communities from Organic Lake, Antarctica - #92 | ecosystem: Environmental > Aquatic > Non-marine Saline and Alkaline > Saline | place: Antarctica: Organic Lake...
CCGGCGTCGCCACTCAGCGCTTGGCTACCAACGGCCCAACGACGTCCACTACGCTTACCAACAGCAAGTCCTAGCAGCATAAAAAATCAACCGATACCACTGTCCGAAAACCCCGCAGCAGCCCAGATCGCCCACACGCGTTCCAAAAAGGTAATCGCCTCCATGGAGAACTTCCTCGGCCTGCCCGAACGGGCCCGCACCATCCTCGGTCTGGCAGCCCGAGACAGTGGCCTCCTGGCGTTATCCCTGGACCAACCCGTGACGGCCATAACCTCGTCCAACAAGCGCGACTTCACCACCCGAGACGCTATCCGATACGCACTCGCATACTTCGCCGTAATGTCTGTTCTGGCCGACACTGATAACCCATTTCTCATACCCCAAAAAGTTCACCAGAGGCGGGCATCTACTTTTGAGGCACGACCACCACCACTCGGGCATTACTTATGAGTCTCGTCGGGCCCTTGACAGCGTGGGCACTTCAGGTGACGGTGGTCGCAACCTATACTCAGGAGGATGTACGTACCTAACCTCACCAAGAATATTGTGTCGTTGGAGTGGGGCTCCCATCGCGCAGAGTACCGGCTCGGGGACGCAATTCTGTCCGAGGAGGTCCTGGACCTTCCTTCTGAGGACGTTCGAGTGGTGGACCCAATTACAAACCGCTTCCGCATGCAGCACATTTCTAGTCCGACGCTGTGGCGGCTTAGGAACGTTGTGTTCAATCCCAAGTCTGGCCGTATCTACTTTCGAGGACACCCTCTAAAAGAGTCAATGAGATTTGACGAAGGAACACGCGCCGTAATTGATACCGCGCCCTATTTTGCCTTAAAGCGAATATTTGACCCTAATTCCACAGCATTGAGAATTAATGAAAACTATTATCACTTTTTGATCGAGGATCTTCCCAGGCTTCTGCTTCTAAAGAAATATGGCGACCTAAGTCAGATATTCGCTCAAAAAGATACCCCATCCTTCGCGAGGGAAGCGTTGGATTATTTTCGAATTCGGAGAGTGCCAACTGGCGGCCCGATTCGAATGGAATCCCTACTTTATTCCAGGGTACTCGGAGAATCCGGAGTGACGGGCTCAGTGGCATCCAATCTTGTTCGAGATAGTTTTCGGGAGCTATCCCCCAACATCGCTCTAGGAAAATCCAAGCTTTACATTTCCAGGGAGAGATTCATCAAGAAATTTTTCCCAACTGACAGCCGGGTTGTGCCAAGCGCAAGAGTTGAGGATCACCTCGTTGGCTCTGGCTTCGAGATTATTCAGCCCGAGCAGCTCAGCTTCGTAGAGCAGGCGTCAGCTTTTGCCAGTGCTACAACTGTCGTCGCGCCTCACGGTGCTGGGTTAGCCAATATTATTTTCATGCAACCTGGGTCTCAAGTAGTCGAGATAATGTCACCGAATTTTGCTAATCCCTGCTACGAAATTCTGGCATTGGGATCGGGGCTTCGTTATTCGAGGGTTTACGTTGGCGAGTCCGGTGGTGCCGAGTCGAAACTTCTTCGGGACCTCGACGATTTACGACTGGGGGAGCGATAAGTCGAGAACCGAGGCGGCTTCGGGGTATTTTGGGGGTCAGGGGAGGAAAGTTTCTCGAGAACCTCCGTCCACGGGTCCAACCCTGTCCTTGTTTTGTGTTCTCCGGGAACATCGTCGGTTGGAGGGTTGCCAGTCATACGTGGACAGAAGCTGTGTTGGATGCGATGGAGATGGTCAGATGGTCAGATGGTCCAGGGGGCAACAATTACATGGTTTGCGATGCCATGGCGACGCGGGCGCCCAGCTAACGTCCATTCGCTATCGGGAACGCCTCGCAGAGATCGGAGCAGTTCGCTCGATGGGGACTTTTGGCGACAGTTATAACAAGGCACTCGGTGAGGCCGTGAACGGGTATTACAAGGCAGAACTTGTCAGGGGGCCAGTCCGAAAGGGCCGTGGAAAACGGTCGAAGAAGCAGGACTAGCGACCCTCACCTGGGTGAATTGGCTCAATACGCAGCGCCTCCACGGATACCTGGGTGATGTTCCACCGGCAGAGTCCGAAGCAACGGTCGATGCTGGGACCAACCGGCCAAACGAATAGGCCGAAACCCAATAAACAGAGTCTCCTCTAAACCCAGGGCGATTCACACTCAAGTCCGTCTCCCCCGGCCGTAACAAGCACATCCAGCTCTTCGGGCAACATACAGGAAAGAAATCTTTGGGGCGATTAACAAGCATTTGGTGAGACCTAGGAGGGCCTGAAAGCTAGGCTCCACTTTCAAAGCTTGGAAGGCAGCGTAAACGCTGGCATTTACTCTCGCTTTTTCGGCTAAGTCCGGCTCTCTCTCCCTGAGCCCGTCGTACACCAGGGAGAGAGAGGAAATCATTTGCGGGGTATCGTTGTGGATTTGCCCGCTCCAGATCCGCACTAAAGCAAGCGCATGGGGCGCATAGGACACGGCCCCTTTTGCCCTGAGCCGCCAGCCGAGTTCCAGGTCTTCTCCGTAGGAAACAAGACCTTCGTTGTACCCCCCGAGGCTCAGCAGAGTTAGTCGATCAACAATTACGGTCGAGTTCAGTGCTGGTGCTGACCGTCCAAGGAGAGTCCAATCAATCATCGCATTCTTGGACCAGGTGAAGGAATTCTGCCTCGATCGAGGTTCGCCACGAGAATTTGTGAGGAAGTAATCGCTCGTCACTCCGACTAATCGGGAGTCATCCGTCAACATTTTCAGTTGTGTGCTTAGCTTTTCTTCCATCCACAAGTCATCTGAGTCGAGAAACGCGACGTATTTGGTGCTAGCGAGCTTTAGGCCCGCATTCCTGGCGGCGCACGCACCCTGGTTTTCCGTCCTCACCACCCGCGCTCTCTCCCCCAAACGTGTGACAGCCTCACGAAGAATCTTGGGACTGGAATCTGTCGAACCGTCGTCGATGATGATCATCACCCAGGAGGTGCTCGTCTGGTTTGCAACGGATTGAATCGCTTCACGCACGTAGAGCTCACCGTTGAAACACGGAATAACGACAGTAACCAGAGGTTCATCTGTCTCCATCCCGGCCTGCCTCACGTCGACTGTCGCCCTCTCATACCTTCGTGGAATTGACAGCTTGAAGAACATAGTCCGAGAAACCTTCGGCAATCGCTCCCTGGCTGAAAAATCTACGGGCTCTATACATAGCATTTTGGCCCAGTCGGAGCCGCTCCTTGCTCGAGTGATGGAGCTCCATCAGAGCTACCGCCAGCGCCTGCACATCACCGATAGGCACTACTAATCCCGTTTCACCGTGCGCCACAGCATCTTTCAGACCATAGATATCAGAAACGATGGAGGGTAAGCCCACAGCTGCAGATTCGATTACCGCGGTTCCAAAGCCTTCTCGATGACTTGGCAGGCAGATCAAGTCAGCAGCTGCCAGGTAACCCTGAGGGCTCGCTTGGCTTCCTACAAAGATTAGCCTTTTCCCTGTTCGAGCGAAGATATCTTGCAGCGCAGTTATGAGGCCCTCCTCATCTGCACCCACAACAAGCAAGCAGTGATCGCCAGAGAAATTAAGGCTGGAGTACGCCATGGTCAAATCAAAGACACCCTTTGCCCTGGTCACTCGACCCAAAAAAACCGTCACTACAGAAGAATCAGGGATTGCTAGTTCTCGTCGAATTCTTGCTCTCGCCTCGCAATCAGGTTGAAATTTGACCGAGTCGACGCCAGATATTGATCCGTGAGCCAATACCGTTATTTGCTCAGGACTCACAACACCTTCGCTGATGAGAAAATCCCTCTGGCCGCCACTGTCCGCCAGAACGTGAGTAGCCAGTCGCGAAATTACCTTGTCACTCGCTTTCAGAATTCTTCTGGCCAGGCCGCGCTTATCTGCCCAAACTTGGCCCGTGAACCAATGAATCCTGACATCCACGCGAAGAATTTTGCCAATAACCATTGCTATTAGGCCCGCTTTAGGAGTCACGGAGACGAGCACATTGCACTTGTTAGCGCGCATCAAGCTGAGAAGTTTCAGAAAAGCGTGAAGATCTTTTACAGGGGAGGGCTTCCTGGCAAAAGGAACCTGAATGTAGGAAACACCGCCCGGCCGGACAATTTTCTCGGCACCTGCTCCGAAGTTGGAGAACACGGTGACATCAAACTGGCCCGTGGCCGCATCGATATGAGACCCCAAGAAAGCGTCTACCGTGAGCGGCGCGGCGGTAACAAAACACAAACGTCCACGCTTCACCACGTTGCCTCAGCTCCCGAGCGGTTCTGTTTCAGGCGATGGTTGGAAGGGTCCCTTTTCGACCTTCGCTCCACTAATTTTCGAGCTCAAAGAGTTCCATGTGCGAAAAATGTACGGCGCAACTAGAGGGAGGAGGAGGAGGAAAACATGAGCCTTCAACCGACTCGTCAATCCGTAATTTGCCAAGACAAGGCTGATTGCAAGAAATAAGGGCGTAGCCGTCAACACCAAGACAGAAAAGGCCCTCCTATAAGCAGGAAAACTCCAGAACGACCGCACCACGAGGAAGGCAAAAAGTCCGTAAGCCACACCCTCAAAAAAGAGCACTAAAAGGGAAGGATTGGACACTTCCCAAAGCATTGGACCAATTATTGTGCGAAGCCAGTTGTAAGGAAGCCCCCAAGGGGAGGAATTGAATTCCCATGATGCAAGCGGAACAGCCGTTTCCTGACCGCCCTGGCTAAGTTCCGCGATAATGCCTGAAAAGGGGAGTGACAGAACGTATCGACCGACCAAGTAAATGAGTGCACCAAGAATTAGGGCAACACCCGTGGCGAAGAGAATTCGAGCTATTCGCCCCATTCCGCGAAGCGCCGATTCAAGCCCATTTCTCAGCCGAGGAAAGTTTGCTGTGGACAATGCGAAAGAGACCACGACCCCAACAAGGCCAACAATCGCTAGTTCCTGCCTGGTGAACGAAAGGGAAATAATCACGGGTATCGAAATCAATACCCCAGCGATTTCCTGATTGGCAAAAATCTTGCTCATCCCGAGCAACAAGAGGGCCATCAGAAAAAAAACTAAAGCTTCTTTCTTCAAGCCAAAGCTCCATAGGAAAATTGGTGGCGATACGGCAGCAAGCCACGCCAGAGCGAAAGAGCCCTGCCCCAATCCAAAGTTCTTCCCGGTTCTGAGAAGAATCGGGGGGAGAAGGGTCATCAGGGCTACATTAAGACTGAGCCCGACCGTTACGTGGTTTCCAAACACCAAAAACAACAACCCCAACACGTAAACGTATGAAGACTTATTGACGTCTAGTGCCACACCAGGCCAAGGTGCGTCCGATAAAACATCTTCCACAAATTTTGTGGCCAGAGAAAAATAAAGTTCTTGATCGTCGAATAGGCCCCAAGTTATGTGAATCCCAAAATTGACGGCAACCCCCAACGCAAACGCAGTCAAGCTGGGAGCTAGCGTTCCAGTTCTCCTTCCCAGCCAAGCAACACTGAGTAGGGCAAGAGACAGAATCACCACATTCCCAAGAATCTCACCAATCATGTTTTCCAGCCTAACCGTCTCCACTCCCGGTCAACGAAGAACACGAAGAACCCGCCTCAGCAGCCTGTAAAGGGCAAACCGGACCGCCATCGAAAACCCCTCCCCGAAAAGAAGTGAAAAAAGAAGCCTCTTTTGGCCAAGAAGGAAACCTTCGAGTGGCTCCGCGTCTTGGTCTCTCATCCCACCGTGCTTTGCCTGCCGATGGGCTACAGCGGCATCGGCCGAGTACCATATTTTCCCCTTGCCCGCACGGGAAAATCTCAACGACAGCTCTGTTTCCTCAAAAATACTGGGAGACCCAAAACGCTCCGAGAATCCACCGAATCTCAAGAATTTCTGTGTCTCGACCGCAAAGTTCCCCCCCGCTACGGTCATGCACCAACCAGAGCGGTCCGACTCGGGGTTTCCATAGGGGATCAACAGCCACTTTGAGAGCATGAAAGCTTTCTTGACAAGTTTAAAAGGGTTGGCGTAGTCATCCCAACCTCTGACCTGACCGGTAGCAAGCACAACCTTCGGCCACGCGAGCGGTGCAATAAGTTGTGCCATCCAACTTTTCTCAGCTGGCACACAATCATCATCAAGAAAAACGAGATACTTGGTGTGGGCTTGCTTAGCGCCGTGATTTCGCGCGACTGAACTCCCTTGGGAACCACACAACAAGCCCGTAGCAAGTGTTGAGACCCGCGTGTCTTCCCATTTTTTGAGCTCATCACTACGCTGAAAAACAAAAATAACTTGTTTAGGACCAGGGTCCAGGCCATCCAAAACCGACGCAAGTTCCGTGGCTTCCCTCACCCTTCCAAGGGTAGGGATGACTATGGTGACATCCATCTCCTCCATGTCACATCTTCCCCCTAGTCCCCACTCAAAAACAGAGAATCAATCACGCTGGAACGGTGAACCCAACGGTTTTCCGCCGCAAAACCAACGTTAGCCTCGGCCATTTTCCGTAAGTGTCGAGGAGCTTCTCTCAGCATCAAGATTGCGTCTCTCACCCCTTCTTCCCCGCAATCTTCAGCAAGGAGCATTGCCCCCTCAGGCGTGGTCGCCTCGGAAATACCGCCCGAATCTGTCGCCAAAATAGGGAGACCGCGAGCCGCTGCTTCGAGGTAAACAATTCCAAAGCCTTCCCACGCTTCACCCCCGCTAATTTCATGGGGTAAAAGAGCAAAAAGGTCGGCAGAGTCATACATAGCGGTGAGTTCCGCGTCTGGAACGTTTGAGACGATAGAGATGAACTCATGGCCACGAGACACCTTAACCAGCTCGTTCATGAGTGGGCCTGATCCAACAATGCACAATTCAACTTTAGCTCCCCCTTGTTGGCACGCAACAACGGCTTTAATGAGGCGGACGAATCCTTTACGAGGCGAGAGCCGGGCCACTGACACAATCCGAAACGCATCGTCATCCCCGGGAACGTTATTAGCGTGGGTCTTTGGTGGCAACGAGCGCACTGCAATATGACTAGAGAGACCAGGTTTCAAAACTGCTGACTTCCCCTGCACTCGTGGTGGCACCCACCGCGCCAAAGTGGCATCACTGTTCGCCACAATCTTCCTTGGGAAACGCAGGAATAGCTTAAATAAGGCGCCTCCAAACGGGATACCCTCCCACTCTCCACCATGAACAAACTGGGTAAAGGGACGTCCACTCAGGAGGCATCCCACGCCCAGATGCGGCTGGCTGGCCATAATGGTGGCCTCGCGGGGCAGACCGCGAGCTACCCCGCGGGACCAGTTAACTTGCCTCAGTTTTGCCCAAGCGCTCTCCCCCTTTGGGAACCCGGAGCCTAGTCCGCCGAGCTCTAAGCGCCCCGAGGAATTTTCGACCAACCCCAAGTTGTACCTGCTCACCCCACCTCCCACGGGAGGGTAATTGGTCGTAATAAGAAAGCCCTTCATCCCACCTCATCGCCTAGATACAGATCGACCATCTCTGCTACGAGATCAGCCCGAGACAACGTTTTTTGCGCCTGATCTTGAACTTCACCCCTCATGCGAGACCTGTCGGTCACGGGCGATAGGGCCCATAGCTTAACAAGTTCAGTAAGCCCTTCAACGTCGCCCGGAGCAACAAGCCTTCCACCGAATTCCGGAACGGCCTTTTCGGTTCCCTCATTCGCATATGCGAAGGTCGGAGTCCCTACGAGCCCAGCCTCTGCAACAACCATCCCGTAGCCCTCCCTAACCGACGTACTGATGAGAAGATCGCACTCTCCAAAGACATCAGCCGGGTAGGCAACCCACCCTCTCCGGTCAATGTGGTCTGATGTCCAGTTAGTGGCGGTCCTATCGAATCTGTCCCCGTCTCCCAACACGATGGCTCGTACCGGGAGGCCCGCTTCATCACGAAGTAGCTCAACCAAGCGAAGGAAATCATTTGGGCGTTTGTCGCCAGAAAATCTCCCAGCCCAGCAAAGCTGAATAAAACCGCGTTGCTCCCAGTTCGGCAGCAAAATGCCGTGTGACTTCCCTGCAAACAAGGAAGTGTTGGGAACCGCCCCCCCTAAGCTCAGCATCCGAATCCTCCGCGTTTGTCCCCGCACGAGAGCCCTTTTCAAAAGTTCAACGTTCACGACCCCGATAGACGACCAAACTGCCCAACGAAGCGGATCAACGAAACGCCATGCCATTCGCAGCCAAGGAGACTGGCTCTCATCGAAACCACCCCTCGCCATATAGACAAGGGAAATGCCCCGTCGCTTCAACACCCACAAAATAGGGAGCAGAGACAAAGCCGTTGACGGAGTGTGAATCTGCAGAACATCAGGTGACATACTGACAAACTTTCGCATCACTGCGGCGAGACGAAACCACTGGAAAAAGAAAAGTGGACTTCGAGACAAGCCTCTAATCTGAGGCACAAACCCACCCCCGCCCTTATCGCCAACATCGATCCCCGAGACAAACTCCGACTTGTACCCTCTCCGCGCCAAGCCGGGCACCAGGGGGAACACAAAGAGCCTCAACGTTCTTGCTTCGGTGGCCACATGGAGCACAACTTTCACAAAGTTCCCCAAACCCAAATATTGTCGGTAACAACCAATTTGCTTCCGATAAAACTCGCGCCAAACATGAAGGCCGGATTCTCCAACCGCATTCGAGAAAAAATCCAATTCGACCACCAGTGACTCAAACTCTAGCAAACCAGTCAGAAAATACTGAGTACGATACAGATATTCCCTCATTTTATAGTGTGCGCCGGGGTTGGACACCGGATTAGGGGCCGAAGAAAATCAGTTCGACAGCCCGCTGTAACATGAGGGATATGCCCACAAATACTTCCGAAGAAAATTTCCACTCCGCTGCCCGCGCGGCAGAGCAAATCAGTCGTGCTTCTGGGCTCAAGTCCCATGACATCGCCCTGACCCTCGGCAGCGGCTGGGCTAAAGCGGCGGAGCTGATCGGAGAAACGGTGTCCGAAATTGATGCCAGTCAGGTCCCTGGCTTCTCTGCGTCAGGTATCCCCGGCCACACGGGCACGATTAAGTCCATTGCTCTGCCGAACGGGAAGCATGCGCTAGTGATTGGTGCTCGAACGCACTTCTACGAAGACAAAGGTGTAAGGGCAGTGGTGCATTCGGTTCGGACTGCTGCAGCGTGTGGGGCAAAGGTGATGGTGTTAACCAATGGCGCTGGCGGCATTAAGGATGCATGGACGCCAGGAACACCGGTGTTGATTTCTGACCACATCAACCTGACGGCAAGTTCACCTCTTGAGGGTGCCACGTTTATTGACCTGACCGACCTCTATTCCAAGCGCTTGCGCGGTATCGCGCGAAGCGTGGACCCCACGCTGGATGAAGGGGTCTATGTGCAGTTCCGTGGGCCCCACTACGAAACCCCTGCAGAAGTGCAGATGGCCAAAACCATGGGTGGTCACATAGTGGGCATGTCCACAGCCCTTGAAGCCATCGCAGCCAGAGAAGCAGGAATGGAGGTTTTGGGGCTTTCCCTGATCACCAACCTGGCCGCCGGCATTTCACCACATCCGCTGAGCCATCAAGAGGTGATTGATTCAGGGAAAGCCGCAGAGCCGGTCATTAGCCGTCTGCTGGCCGACATTGTGGCAAAACTATGAGCTGCGATGCCCCTATATCCCTCGAACAGCAAGCAGGCCGCTGGATTTCGCAAGACCCCGACCCTGTAACAAGCGCAGAGCTCCAAGCCCTGCTGACGCAGAACCTCGAGGGTGACGCGGTCGCCCGTGTCACCCTCGAGGAACTCTTTGCTGACAGATTGCGTTTTGGAACAGCAGGCATACGTGGGCCTCTTCGGCCGGGGCCTGCCGGAATGAACCGTCTGGTGATTGGTCAAACCACGGCAGGACTTGCCCGCTACTTACTCGATACCGTTGGTGACGTCACACCGACGGATATCAGCGTGGTTATCGGCTGTGATGCCAGAACAAACTCTGAAGCGTTTGCGAGAGACACCGCAGAAGTTCTTTCTGGCCATGGCATTAAAGCCATTCTTTTGCCCTCTTTCCTTCCCACCCCTGTGCTGGCTTTTGCTGTTCGCCATTTGGGGGCAGATGCAGGGGTGATGGTCACCGCAAGCCATAACCCACCCCAAGACAATGGGTACAAGGTCTATCTGGGCAACACCGACGAGGGGTCACAAATCGTTCCCCCCGTCGATGCCGAGATAGAACACCACATCATCGCTGTGGCAGAGTCGCTCACCTGGGCAGAGATCCCTCGTTCCCCCGAGCATGTTGTCTCTTCACCAGACACCGTGGTGTCTTCCTACGTTAATCAGACCATTACCTCTGTTGCCCAGAGCGCCACCTCCACTCCACACCCAAGCACAGCCACACCACTCTCTGTCGTCTACACCCCGATGCACGGCATCGGAGCGGGGACATTCTTGGCCACCGTATCGGCGGCGGGATTTCCGCCCCTTCACGCCGTTTCGGAGCAGGTAGAACCAGACGCTGCCTTCCCCACGGTGGCATTTCCTAACCCTGAAGAAAAAGGTGCTCTGGATTTAGCTTTTGCTCTGGCTAGAGAAGTATCTGCCGATCTCGTTATTGCCCACGACCCTGATGCTGATCGTTTAGCCCTCGCGCTGCCGGATAGCAGCGCGGAGGCGGGTTATTCGTCCCTCACTGGCAATCAGGTCGGAGCCATCCTCGGGTGGCATGTGGCGGCGCGGGCTAAAGCCCTAGGCCAGCACGGATCACTGGCCAACTCCCTGGTGAGCTCGCCAGTGCTTGGCAAGATTGCGGAACACTTTAGCCTTGCCCACGAAGAAACCTTGACCGGATTTAAGTATGTGTCTCGCGTCTCGGGACTGCTCTTTGGTTTCGAAGAGGCCCTGGGGTATTTGGTTAACCCCGCGGTGGTGCGAGATAAGGACGGTATTTCTTCAGGTCTGATGGCTCTTGATCTTGCCTACTCCCTTGCAGAGAATGGCCAGACCCTTGCGGACTATCTTCACCAGATTGAAGGCGCCGTGGGCGGCTTTGCTTCTGGGCAAATTACTCTTCGCCTCGAGAGCTCCGGTAGTGCGCCATCGGTGACGGATATTCTTCGTTCAACACCACCAGAAGTTTTCGGTGGTGTTGCGGTTTCGCACGTCGATGACTTTGAAAAGGGTGTTGGCGAGTTCCCCAAAGAAAACATCCTCCGCTACTACCTAGCCGATGGCTCCAGGGCGATCGTTCGCCCGAGCGGCACAGAACCCAAGCTGAAGATCTACCTAGACACCGAAGGAGCTACCAGTAAGGACGCCAAGGATGCTCTGGTGGCTTTGGAGGCTGCGGTGCGAGCGTTGCTTGCGACCCTTTCCTAAAGGTCGTAGGCCTCGACGAGCCGATCAAGCAAAGCTTCTTTGTCTTCAAAGGACATGAACGCTGCCTGGGCAGCGTTTAGTTGGAAGTTCATCAGATCATCGAGGTCATACCCAAACGCTTCACAGAGCAGGCTGAGTTCTTTGGTCAGTGTGGTGGAGCTCATGAGGCGATTATCCGTGTTCACCGTCACCCCAAACCCTAAACGGTAGAGCGCATCGAAGGGGTGGTCTGCTAGTTCTGCGCCCCAGGCCGCAACAGCACCGGTTTGCAGATTAGAAGATGGGCTAAGTTCCAAAGGAATCTCACGATCCAGCACCCAGCGAGCTACTTCATCTAGTCCGGCCGTGGAAGCGTCGTCTGCTGCGAGGTCCTGGATGGCTTCAGCGATGCGAACACCGTGGCCCAGGCGAAGCGCATGGCCATCAACCAGCGCACCTCTAATGCTCTCAATGCCATCGGCTTCACCAGCGTGGATGGTGACCGGGAACATGTGAGAGGCAAGCAGGTCAAAAGCCTTCGCAAAACGGCGTGGCGGGAACCCGGCTTCGGGTCCTGCGATATCAAAACCCACCGCGCCTTTGGCGCGGTGGCGAAGCGCTAATTCGGCAATCTCTGTCCCACGATCGTTGTGGCGCATGGCGCTGATCAGCTGACCCACCTGGATGTCATAGCCGTTATCTGCTGCGGCCTGGACAGCGTCGTCGAGGCCTGCTTGCACGGCCTCGACGGCACCATCCAGAGTTAGGCCATTCTCGAGGTGTTGTTCTGGTGCCCAGCGCACTTCGCCATAAATGACCCCGTCATCGATCAGGTCTTCGACAAACTCTGTAGCGATGCGGTGCAGGCCTTCAGCAGTCTGCATTACCGCGAGGGTGACATCGAAGGTTTTGAGGTATTCCACAAGCGACCCTGAGTCTGCTTGATCAGCAAACCACTGACCAAGGCGGTCGCCTGAATCAATGGGTGCTCCCGTCTCTGGGTCGTGGGGAAGCTCCACAGATTCTTGTGTGGCAAGCTCCAGGATGGTCTGCGGGCGAAGCCCGCCATCTAAGTGGTCGTGCAGCGAGATTTTGGGAAGTCTCTGAATATCGATATCAGTTCCTGGAATGTTGTAGGTGCTCACGATCCGTACTCCTCTAGTTGGCGGGGCCCAAAAGCATCGGGTAATACTTGATCAATTGTTTGTAGCCCAGACACTGTTTCTAACAGCATGCCGGAAGCGGAGTGTTCATAGAGCAACTGGCGACATCTTCCACAGGGCATCAGAATCTCTCCGTGGCCATCGACACAGGTGAAAGCCACCAGCTTGCCACCACCGGTCATGGCCAAGTTCGACACCAGCGCACACTCTGCACACAACCCCACCCCGTAGGACGCATTTTCAACGTTGCAGCCAGAGACGATGCGGCCATCGTCCACGAGGGCCGCAGCCCCGACGGGGAAGTTCGAATAGGGCGCATACGCCATCCGCATGGCCTTCTTCGCCGTGTCTCGCAGTTCACCCCAGGGGATATCGGTCATGGGTTATTCCTTGACATAGGGCTTGCCAGAGGATGCGGGAGGTCGGACCCGGCCCACAAAACCGACCACAGCAATGATGGTGACCAAATAGGGCACCATGATGATGAAGTCGGTGGGGATGCCGGGGCTGACCTGGTTTGCCCACACCCGAAGGATGATGGAAAAACCAAACAACAGGGCGGCTGCAGACATATAGAAGGGGTGCCAGCGTCCCAGGATCACGACGGCAAGCGCGATATACCCTTGTCCACCGACCATTTCTTGGCCGAAGGCCCCCACGTTGCCAATGGTGACCGCTGCACCACCAAGACCGGCGAGCGCGCCACCGAGGGTGACCCACCAGAATCTGGTGCGAGCGACGTTGATACCCATGGTGTCAGCCGCCATGGGGTATTCCCCGACTGCTCGTGCCCGAAGGCCCAGACGGGTTCTAAAGAGCATGAACC
>Ga0307935_1000737_pt1 | contig 13227 bp, 15 predicted proteins | sample OrgLakmetageno92_FD_201827 | JGI IMG/M metagenome (GOLD analysis project Ga0307935, IMG submission 201827) | Saline water microbial communities from Organic Lake, Antarctica - #92 | ecosystem: Environmental > Aquatic > Non-marine Saline and Alkaline > Saline | place: Antarctica: Organic Lake...
ACAATTATTACGTAGGAAAAGAAGATGTCACTAACTTTGATGGTCATATTGAAATTGACGAAAGCCTAGGATGGGTAAGGTTCAAGCGCAGCATTGTAGTTAAAGGTGGACTTTTAGCTAAGGCAGGAACGGGCATCGAGGCAGGAGATGGCATCGAGGCAGGAGAGGGCATCGAGGCAGGATGGGGCATTGAGGCAGGATGGGGCATTAAGGCAGGAGAGGGCATCAAGGCAGGATGGGGCATCAAGTGTAGAATTATATACGCTAATTTACGGATTTTTGCGGGCTTATGTACTCGGCGAACACTAACACCAGAAGAAAAACAGATTGTTTGCGAGGAAGTATTAAAAGGTGAGATAGCGTATGGCGACCTGATTTTGACCAAGCCAGAAAAGCAAACTTGCGCTGGTAAAACAGTGGAAATTGATGGTGTTAAATATAAACTGGAGCTGGCATGAAATACGCACTCCTAGCCAAACACAAACGTGAACCGTTAATTTTAAACACTATGAAAATATTGGAGAAGAAGAGAATGAATAAGCTTATGAAAGAAATCGATGAATTGGAAATTGAAGAAAAAGATGCCCAAATTGCCCAGCTTGAGGTGGACAAAGAATATGCCGTTGGCAAATACCACATGGCCGCTGCAATGCACGAAACCGAGAAGACCATGCGCCAATTCGCAGAAGAAGACCTTTCTAAATTCAAGAAAATATTTGGCCGGCTTTACTGGAATCGCGGCATTGACCATGGCCGCGATACTGGATGGCGTACATAATCTGTACACCATAAATTGACCACCACCGAACGAAAGAACTAAAAATGGAAAAGTATTTAAGCTTATACAGCGAAGCTTTGAGCCGGCTTGAATGCGCGGCAGTCGCGGATTATTGTGATTGTTTGCCCGGCGCGTGCGATTGCGATTTTTCAGACGTAAAAACATTGGGGAAGCTATTGCCGGACACCTTTCAGGAGCAGATAAAATCAGGAAATAAAATGGATTGCCCGTGCTGCGGAAGGTACGCGCAAATATACTCAAGACGAATCCATGCCACTATAGCCAGAAAACTGATTAATCTTTATAATCTTGGCGGCGATGACCGCTATGTCCACACATCACGTTTGATTCTTGATGGCGAAAGCGGCATAGGTGACTTTTCAAAGGCTAAATATTGGAAGCTTATACAGGAAGCCGAGAACACAAACGATGGCAAGCGCACTAGCGGGAATTGGAAGCTTACCGAAAAAGGCGTTGGATTTGTTTTGAACCTGATTACCATTCCAAAATCTGTGAAAATATTTGACGATAGGGTTTTTGGCTTTTCAGAGGAGCATGTAAACATTAAAGAATGCCTTGATAGCGGCGGTTTTGACTATGCCGAAATTATGAAGGCTTGACCCAAAAGCCGTATTTTACTACCATGCAATAGCAGGAGGGCAGCAACGGAAGCTGGCCAATCTCATAAATTGGATATTGGTGGTTCAATTCCACCCCCTGCACCCAAGAGAACGAGAGCGATTATGACTGACCAAGCAAAAATAGGCCACAACAGCGGCGAAGAAGCACCAAAGGACGTTGGCGGCGTAGCAGGCGCTCGGCTTTCGTCTTACATTGACCGCATCGAGCGTATGCTGGAAGAAAAGGCTGCTTTGCAAGAGGACATTAAAGAAATCTTTGCCGAAGCCAAGGGCGTTGGCTTTGATAAGGCCACCATGCGGAAAATAGTTGCCCTTCGCAAAATGGACACCGAAAAAAGATACGAGCAAGAGCAGTTGCTTGATCTTTACAAAGCGGCAATAGGAATGTTTTAATATGGCCGAGGGGTACGCAAGACTCGAAAGATAATCTGCCCTTCGCCACCAACACCAATACGAAAGAAACTGAAATGAAAAAAGAAGCCAAAACCTATTCAATCAATATGTGCAGCGGCGAAGCAATCGTTGTTACCGCAGAGCTTGCGACTTACGACCAAGCCGGAAACTTGATTTTTATGAACGAAACAAGCGCGGAAAAGACCGAGGAAAACCCAGAGGGCGAAGCCTACGAACTTGTCAGATGCTTCAATTCAAGGCATTATACAAGTTATGGCCACGCTAAAAATTAATCGGACGCAAGCATGAAATCCACAAGATTAATATTACACACGAAATTGACGGGCGAAATTGTCCTGTCAATTTTTTTGAACCGCACAGTTAAATTCGCGGAAATCCCCATGGGCGCAGACCCAAAAAAAGCAAGAACCCAAACGCAGGCATTCATTGCCGCAATGAGCGAACCTAATGACTTCATTGACGAAATCACATGATGGCGCCCTGAATCATATTGATGAACTTTTTTGCATCGCCTACATAAAACACTTTGAACAGGGTATTGCGTGGGAAGAGGCCACGGGCAAGACATCCAAATATGCCGGGCAGAATGGACACAAGCGCCTACAAAAACCAGTGGTACAGGCAAGGTTGCGCGAACTGGCCGGCCAAAAGCTAGAAAAGCATGATGCCGGAGCCGAACGGCTCATGAATGAGCTTGTAAGTATTGCGTTCCTAGACCCAGATGATTATATGACGATCAACCCATATGGGGAGCCAGAAATCGACCTTGCCAAATGCACGCCAGATATACGCCGCCTTCTTAAAATAAAATTCGGTATAGGGCTTTCCAAGGACGGTGATAAAATCCGCACCTATCAAGTTGAAGCCTATGATAAGATGGACGCCATAGAAAAGTTATTGAAGATTCACCAGCTTTACCGCGGCGAGGACGTAACACAAAACAATCAGGCGATTCACGTTAATGTCAATTTCCCATTACCCGGCACCGGTTGGCGCAATAATACACCCGAAGAGTCAGAGCCTATTGACGCCGAAGACCTATAACTTTCCATACAAGCCGCACCAATATCAACTTTTAATTCATACAGCCCTTTGCGACTATCGCTTTGTGACAGCCGTGGCGCATAGACGGTTTGGAAAAACAGAATGTGCCGTGGCCTGCCTTATCAGCGATGCCATAGCGACCAAGCTGCAAGATGCAATGTTTGGCTACGTAGCCCCATTCTTGAAGCAGGCAAAGCAAATTGCATGGCGCAAACTCAAGCGGTACGTTTCAGAAACCTTTGGCAAGGACTGGAAAGCCGTAGGGATTCAAAAGAATGAATCCGAGCTATGGATACAAATCCCCAATGGCGCGCGCATTCAGCTTTTTGGCGCAGACAATGCAGATGCCATGCGCGGCCTGCACTTTGATGGCGTGGTCATTGACGAGATTGCAGACATGCGCCCCGACACTTGGAATGCCGTTATCAGACCGTGTTTGATTGACCGCAAGGGCTGGGCGCTTCTTATTGGAACGCCGAAGGGAATGAACGAACTGTATAAATTTTACCAGCGCGGCCTTAAAGACCCGCATTGGAAATCACTGATGTTTAGCGCCACCCATACAGTATTGCCATGGTTGCCGCCGGACGAATTAAAGGCCTTGGAGGACGATATGACAGAATCAATGTACGCGCAAGAAATGCTTTGCGACTTTCAAGCATCCAGCGATGATGTGCTTTTTAAATTGAAGGACTTGGACAAGGCCGTTAAACGCCAGCTTAAACTTTCCGACCTAGAGGGCGCAGCGCGTGTTATCGGCCTTGATGTCGCCGGACCCGGCAAAGACAAATCATGTTTAACCAAAAAGCAGGGCTTAATGGTATGGCCGCAGATGATGTTCAAGGGCATGACCACCCCAGAGCTGTGCGATGTGCTGGCCAGCCAGATGATACAGTGGAAAGCAGACGCGGCTATTGTGGACAATGGATATGGATTCGCGGTCGTAGAGCAGATGCAGCGGCGGGGGTTTTACAATGTTTACGGCGTGGACTTTGGCGGGAAGCCGAGCCAACCACAATACGAAAATAAAAAAACGGAAATGCTTTACAGGACAAAGAAGTTTTTAGATAGCGGCGGCAAGATACCGAACGATCCAGAGTTATTGCAAGAAGCGTCAGCCCACACAGTCAAGTTAAACGAGCGCGGTAAAATGCAGGTCTGTAAAAAGGATGACGTGAAGGATGTTATTAGAAGATCCCCTGATAAATTCGATTCCCTGATTATTGCAAACGCCTTTGATGTTGTACCAGCTATTATACATCCCTTGGATAATTTAAAAGAAGGTGATAACCTATTTAATAGCAAAACGATGGGTAACGCTGGCAAAGTGCAAGACTATGACCCGTATGATAATTAACTAAGGAGAATAAATCATGTGCATGGGAGGTACACCAAAGGCGCCAGCGCCACCACCGCCACCACCAGACCCGCCAGAGCAGCCAAAGATGGTTGACGCAGCCGTTCAGCAAGCCAGAGGTGACGAGCGCATGCAGGCCAGAGCAGCGGCAGGGCGCAGCGGTTCCATAAAGACCGACCTAGACGTTGCCGGAGAAGAGTCTAATTCCACCAACCGATCATTGTTAGGATAGAGCATGGCAGATTTTAACCAACGAGAAGTATTGGAAAAGGGATATGAAGACCCCGCGACCAAAAAAGCTAACGCCGATAAACTTATTGGCGGCATTAAGATTGTAAACAAGGGCGCCACTACCTTTGGTGAAATTGATAAGTGGTTATCAGACAACCCGAATGAGCAATATTTCCGCATTGGAAATGGCGGCAGCAGAGTAAAAGAGGCGCGAGGATACGAAACCGGAAACGGCATGTGGACGGATAACGATGCCGCCATTGTTGGACAAGAACGCGATAAGGGTACACGCGATATTTTCCGATATGCAAATTTCAGCCCTATGCCACCAAGGCAGGGCAAGCGCGGGGAAAAAGCAACCGTATCCGGTCAATATAACCCTTCATCATTTTTCAAAGATAACGGGATTGATTACAACACGCAGTATGGAATGATTTATTCGCGCGATGAATACGGGAAGGTCAAGGAATCAGCCGCAAAACAGGGCAAGGGCGACAGATTCCTTGAAGATGGGCAGAAGTTGCCAGAATTTTCCAGCGATTACGGCAAGGATAAGGGCGCCATCCTAACGGGCGCAGGCGTTGATTCGAACCGCCGCGCCAGCCTTGGGCAGGACGAAACGGACGGGCTTGATAGCAGCACCGACCCAACAAAAGCAAACAAAAGAAAGTTGCTTGGATGATTCCATTAGCCGGTAACAAATCGCCGTATCCAAAATTAAAGTTTGGCCTATCCCCTGAAAAGGAACAGTTCTTGATGGACATGGCCGAGAAAATGACCCACGGCCTCAAGACGATCAGATCCGACTATGAATCGGACTGGAAAGAGCTTGGCTCTTATTTTGCGCCACACATGGTACGCATAGACGACAACACCAAAACCCGCAAAAGCAAATGGCACAAGATTATTAACAACACTTGCCGTACAGCGGCCAGAACACTTGCGTCAGGAATGCAATCAGGATTAACTAGCCCAGCCCGGCCATGGTTTAAACTTGGCATTGAGGATTGGGAGCTTTCAGAAAATATGCGCGTGCGTGAATGGCTTGATGACACGACAAGCCGGATGCAAACAGTTTTTCGCCGATCTAATTTTTACAACACCAGCCACACAATGTATGGCGTACTTGGGATTTTTGGCACCGCAGGGCAAATGCAAATACAAGACTATGAAGATGTCCTACTATTCCGCGCCCTAATGACAGGGCGCTATTGGATTGGGATAAACCATAAAGGCAGAGTTGACCGCGTGGTAATGCTCAATAAAATGATGGCCTACCAAATGGTTGAAGCATTCGGATACGATGCCTGCGATACCGCCACGAAGTCTTCATATGATAAGGGCGATTACTTCATGGAGAAGGACGTATGGATTGCGGTATTCCCAAATCCATTGGCACGCAGAAAAGAGAGCCGCGTTATTATTGGCAGCAATGAAAAGCCATTCGTATCTGTTTACTGGACAGAAGGCCACAAAGTGCCATTGAAGACGTCAGGATATGACCGCTTTCCTTGTCAGGTTCCGCGCTGGGAAACCACCGATGATGAACCATGGGGCGTTGGCGTTGGCATGGATGCTATCGGCGACACCAAAGCTATACAGCTTAAAGAGCGCGAGAAGGCAAAGGGCTTGCAGAAGATGATTAGCCCACCAACCAGCGCACCAAACGAAATGCGTATGGGGCAATTCCCAGTATCAGGATTGCCGGGCGGCGTAACATACCGGCCACCAAACACAAATGCGGATGCCATTAAACCACTTTACGAAGTGAACCTTCCTTTGCAGTATTTACAGCAAGATATTCAAATGGATGAAGGCCGCATTAATAAAGCTTTCTATGCGGATTTATTCTTGATGCTTGCGCAATCAGACCGTAGACAAATGACCGCCACAGAGGTTGCAGAGCGCCATGAAGAGAAGCTTATACAACTCGGTCCGGTGGTGGAGCGTTTAGGCAATGAATACCTTGATCCATGTATTGAACGTGCCTTTGAAATCATGTTCCAGCACGACCAGATAGCGCCGCCGCCAGAGGAAATCCAAGAAATGCCGTTGAAGGTTGAATATATCAGCATTCTTGCACAGGCACAGAAGCAAGTCGGTATTGGAGCCATTGAAAAATTCATGTCCTTTACAGGCTACGCCGCGCAGTTCTTCCCTGATGCCGTAGATAAAATTGATATAGATCAGTCTATTGATGAAGTCGGAAATATGCTTGGCGTGCCTAGCAGAATTATTGTAGGTGACGCAGCCGTGGCCAAGAAGCGTAAAGCACGCCAAGACCAGCAGCAGCAGCAGCAGCAAATGCAGATGGGTATGGCCAGTGTATCAGCAGCCAAAGACCTTGCAGAAACGCCTATAGGTGATGTGAGCGCCCTTGAAGCCCTTAGTGGATTAAATTAATATGAGTTACGATGCCGGCGACCCCAAAAATGTTAAAGATGCCAAGCGCAAAGCCTATCATTTAAATGAGAAAATCCAGAACGGCATTGCCAAGATATGCAACGATCCAGAGTGCCGCCTTGTATTGGCAGCCTTTCTTGATGAAGCCAATATTTTTCAGACAAACTTCAATTCTAATGCCACAGATCATGCCTACAATGAAGGATTCAGAAGTGCCGGATTGTGGTGGCTCGGCAAAGCCTTGTTGCATGACGGGCAAATAATGGGTAAAATTCAAACGGACAAAGATTTAACTGATAAGGCAGGAAACCATGACGGACACAACACAGACGACCCAGACAGCAGCGACTAGCACCGCAGCACCAGCAGCAGACGCCACAGCAGCGCCAGCCAGCACGGATGCCACAAGCGCAGACGCAGCAAACAAAGATACAGCCCAAGACCCGCAAGACACACTAGCCTCTCAATACGGAGCCGGGGAAGATGGCAAAAAAGAATTATCCAAAAAGGACTCCGCGCAGGAGAAGCCCAAGGATGATGATGGCGATGCGAAACCCGCAGACCATGATTCTGACGACCAAGATGCCGAGGATACCGATACGGATGCCAAGGACGATGGAGAAGAAGAAGGGAACCAAGAAGCGCAAAAGACTGAATACGAGGCCTTTACCTTGCCGGAAGGCTTGGAATTGGACAGTGAATCATTGAAAGATGTTTTACCCTTGTTTCAAGAAATGGGAGCCACCCAAGAGCAGGCGCAGCAAATGGTTGATGTTGCATCTTCAATGCTATCAAAGGCAACGAAGGCAATGACAGATCAACATAATGCGGTTACGGAAGGATGGCGAAAAGAAACGACTGAACTTTTCGGAAAAGAAGGCGATGCCCAATTTAAAGAAAAGGTTGGACGAGCAGAGGAAGTTGTAAAACAATTCTTTGGCGAAGACCAACGTGACGTTTTAACTCATTACGGTTTGGGAAATCACCCCGCGTTTTTTTCGATGTGCCTTGCCATAGCGGAAGGAACGGGAGAAGATAGACCGAACAGTCTTAATGCCGGAAACGGTGCCGCAGGACAGAAAACACTAGGGCAAATTTGGTACCCAGAAACTTAATCATTAGGAGAAAATATTATGACTACACTAGGAAACAACGTTTTTACTTTTGCCGACCTTGGCAAGCGTTTAGACCCAAACATGGAAGATGTCGCAGCTGTTGTTGAGGTTCTCAATAATCAAAACGATATTCTAAAATTCCTGCCATGGATGGAAGGCAACTTGCCTACAGGACACCGCACCACAATCCGCGCTGGAAAGCCAACAGTTGGAACGCGCCGGATCAACAAAGGTGTAACGCCTTCCAAATCAATCACCAAACAGGTTGATGAAGGAACGATGTTGCTAGAAGGCTGGTCAGAAGCAGACACAGAACTTTTGCGCTTGGGCGGCAATGAAGGTTCAATCCGAGCCAGCGAAGATGTTGCCACGCTTGAGTCTATGAACGACTTTTTCAGCACAACATTCTTTTACGGCAACCCAGCACTAAATGTTGACCGCTTCCTTGGTTTAGCATCACGATATAATGACAGCACCGGCGAGTACGGAAAGCAGATCATTAAAGCCGGTGGTTCTTCCACGGACAATACTTCAATCTATCTTGTCGGCCTTGGGGAACGTGGCGTACACGGCATTTACCCCAAAGGCACAAAGGCGGGTATTGAACGCATTGACCTTGGACGTCAGGTTATCACTGAAAACGGCACACGCCGCACAGTGAAGCAGACCCAGTTTATCTGGCACTGTGGCCTTGCCGTTAAGGATTATCGCCATGTTATCCGCATTGCAAACATTGATGTTAGCGACCTTTCCACCTTCGGCGCAGGCACGGACAACAGCGCAGCACTTTTGCGTATGATGATCCAAGCCATGAACAAGGTACCCGGCAATCCAAACGGCTACGGCTTGAAGTATGTTTTCTTGATGAATGAAACCACAAAGACTTGGGCAGACATCATGACGACTGAAAAATCAAATGGCGCTTTCACTATGAAAGAAATTCACGGTTCAGAGTTTACAGCTTTCCGTGGTATTCCTATCATTAAATGTGATGCAATCACTGATGCCGAATCTGTTGTATCTTAATTAGGTGGGGCGTGCGAACGCCCCGCCCCTTCTTCAAACAAAACCAAAAGGAAACCATACTATGTTGATTGATAAACAAAATGTCTTTTCAGACGACCAAGCCGTAACAGTAGATGCGGCATCCGATAACATTATTGACCTCGGAGCAAAAGGACGCGCACCGGGCAATGGCCTTAATGTTATCGCCCAAGTCACAGAACAGTTTTTAACCACAGAAAGCGTTAAATTTACCGTGCAATCTTGCGCTGCTGAAAACTTTGGTTCAGCCGTTCAAGACCACCAAAGCGTTACAGTTGCGGTTGCAGACCTTACGCTTGGAAAACGCATTGACCTTGGCCAGCTACTCGATGGTACACTTCGCTATGTGCGGGTTTACTACGATGTCACAACCACAGCCACAGCCGGCAAGGTTACAGCAATGCTTCTTCCATTCGGAGATCAGACCCTTGTAGGGCAAGCATAATAACTTCTAAGGGCGGGTTCCGGCCTGCCCTTTTTTCTTCCAACTACAAACATAAAAAATACAAAGGATTGAAACAATGACACGTTATTTTAAAGTCAAACATAAAGCAGGCGCATTTATTGATGGCGTTTATTACCCGCCAGAATCAGACTCGGTTGATGTCATGGAAAGCGTTGTTCCTATTGAATTCGAAGACGATGCACGATTGCCGCTATGGGGCGTTGAGGTTAATGAAAATGGTGAAGAGATTGGCCAAGCACCAGTAAGCGCACGCGAAAAGCTAGGCGATGCCCTCGGCAATAAACTTGCAGGCAAAGAGCCGGTACAAGCGCCGGTTATCGCCAAAGATAAAGATGCCGAAGCCCGTGCAGAAACCATCCGTGAAACTCTTGAGTTGCTGGACAGCAAAAATGATAATCAATGGACAGGCGATGATAAGCCCAAGGTTGATGTTGTAGCAGACGCTTCCGGCCTAAACTCACTATCACGCGCAGAGATCGAAGCAGCGGCGCCAGGCTTTACCCGCACAGCCGAGTAATATCAAAACCATGATACAAAAGGGCTGGCGGGTTCAGGTGAATCTTCCGGCCTTTTTTTAAGAAGGATTTAAGGCATGGCTACCACAAACGTTGATATTTATAATTTATCTTTATTCTATATTGGGCATTCCCGCCGAATAGAATCGCCAACCGAATCCACGACAGAGAATAGAAATTGCACCGCGATATATGAGCAAAGCAAACGAGCGTTACTTACAATGGCCGATTGGTCTTTTGCCAAAACAAGTGAATTTTTATCGCTTACAGGACATAGCGCGACAGGCTGGGGCAATGAATATTATTACCCGCAAGGATGCATTAAGGCGCTTGAGATAGCCCGTTCTTCGCAAGAGCAAGACGTAATCCCTTTTCAAACAGCTTTGCGTTACGATCAAATTAGCGGCGAAGAAAGCAGAGTTATATGGACAGATGAATCCAGCGCGGAGTTGGTTTTTTTGCGTGACGTTCTAAGCCCGGCAATGTTCACACCAAAGTTTATTGACACGCTGGCCTATTACATGGGCATCCCGCTTGCAAGAGTTATGGCGAAGAATACCAAAACGCCAGCAGATATGACGCAAATGTTCCAATACAATCTTTCCGAAGCGATCCGGTCAGGCGAAGCAGAAGCGCAGGACAAAAAAGAACTAGATGCCGAGTGGATAAGAGAAAGATAATTCATGGCCAAAAAGACCTATAAAGCGTTTTCAGCAGGAGAATTAAGCCCGGACATGTATGGGCGCTATGACGTTGATAAGTATGGCACAGGCTGCATGATAATGAAGAATTGGGTTATTATGGCGCAGGGCGGCGCGTATAAACGACCCGGCACACGTTTTGTTTCACAAGCTGGAAATGAAGCAAAGGCGGTAAGGATTATTCCCTTTGAATTTTCCACGATCCAAGCCTATGTTCTTGAATTTGGCGACAAGTATATGCGCGTGTACCGCAATGGAAGCCTGCTTCTTGAGGCAGATAAGAACATAACCGCCATCACCAACGCAAGCCCGGCAGAGGTCACAGCAGCCACCCATGGTTACAGCACCGGCGATGAAGTTTATCTTTCAGGCATAGGCGGCATGAATGAACTGAACGGGCGGCAATTTAAAGTCACCGTCATTAATGCCAATACATTTACGCTTGATGGACTGGATAGCACGGCATATGGCGCATATACCACAGGCGGCGCGGCGGGTAAGATATACGAGATAACCACACCATATAATGCCGAAGATTTAGGGCTTTTATACTATGCGCAAACGGCAGATATTATGACCCTTTGCCATCCCAACTATGCACCAAGAGAGTTGACACGCACAGGGCATACAGCATGGACAATAAGCTCTATTACATTCGCCCCAAAGGTCACGGCACCAACGGGCGTATCAGCGTCAAACGCAGTCGGAACAGGAACAACGACCTATAAGTATAAAGTCACCGCCGTGATTGAAGAGAACTATGAAGAATCCTTGCCTTCGTCAGTGGCCAGCACAACAAATAATCTGACAGTCAGCGGCAATAAAAACACAGTCTCATGGTCAACAAAGGCCGGAGCCATTAAGTACAATATTTACAAAGAAAAATCAGGCGTTTACGGGTATGCCGGCAGCAGCGAAACAACCAGCTTTACAGATGATAACATTCTTTCAGACGTAAGCGACACGCCGCCGCGCGTTGGCAACCCGTTTGGCGCGGATGGAAGCGATGATTGCCCAGCAGTTGTGACATTCCAGCAGCAGCGCAGAGTATTTGCCAGCACAAAGCGCAAGCCGGATACGATCTTTATGAGCAAGGCCGGATCATACGGCAATATGACGACAAGCCTTCCTTCAAAGAATGACGATGCGATCACATTTGCTATTGCGTCAGGTCAGGTAAATTCAATCCGGCACCTTATTCCATTTAGAACGTTGCTGGCCATGACAACCAGCCAAGAGTGGAATATCGGAAGCGAGGGCGTGCTTGCGCCTACAACCGTGGATGCCGTGCCAGAAACAAACTATGGAAGCTCCAGCGTGCGGCCAATTATGATTGGGAATACAGCAATCTTTGCCGCGCGGTACGGGAAGAGAATACGCGATTATTCATATACCTTTGAAAGCGATGGCTATGACGGGAATGACCTTTCCGTTTTATCCCGGCATATCTTAAAAGATAAAGAAGTAAAAGAATGGGATTTTGCGCAAGAGCCTGATGATGTTATTTGGGCGGTCATGAGTGACGGAACGCTTGCGACACTCACCTATTTGCGCGAACACCGAGTATGGGGATGGGCGCGGCATGAGACAGCCGGGCAAGTTGAAAGCGTGGCGTGTATCCCTGATGAAGATGGACGTAAAGATGTTGTATATTTTGTAGTGAAGCGCACGATTGATGGCGTGGATCACAGATATATTGAAGTGCTAGAAGAATATATTGACGACCCGATGGAAGATGCCTATTTCCTTGATTGTGGATTATCGCGCACCGGAGCGCCTACAGACACCGTTGGAGGACTTTGGCACCTCGAAGGAGAGAGCGTGGCCATTTATGCTGATGGCAACGTCTTGGCCAATGAAACCGTAATGAATGGCACCATCACGCTAGACTCCGACTATAGCACAATAAGCGTTGGCCTTGGCGTTGATTATGAATTGCAGCCCATGGCGACAGAATCAGATCAAGGCGAGCAGGGAAGCACGCGCGGCGACCCCAAGCGCATTAAGCTTGTTTATATCGAAGTCCACAGAACAAGAGGATTGTTTTCAGCCCAGCGCAAAGGCGATCCATTAAATGAGATACCGCCTAAATTCCTAGATGGCGACCTTGCCAACCCGATTGAGCCATATACCGGCATTCTTGAAGTGGCCGTTGATACATCGTGGGATGCAGAATATGTTGCCCCGTATATTTATTGCAATTATCCTGTGCCTTCAAAAATCCTTACACTGACGCCGGTCTATGAAACATAAAGCAGAAATAATCCCCGCCACGATCAAGCATTGCCACCAGATGGCGCCGCACATGCGCAAGGACGATGTAGACGAAATATGGGCGTTATGCGCCATGAAGCCGCTTGAAGCCCTGTTGTATAGCGTGCAGGATAGCAAGGAAGCCTTTACAGCAGTATTGCCGGATAATGAAGTGCCAGTGCTTATGTTTGGGCTTGGCGGTAAAGCGAACGTATTAGACAAACGAAGATCAATATGGTTGCTTGGCACGCCACAAATATCCAAG
>Ga0307935_1000738_pt1 | contig 13210 bp, 20 predicted proteins | sample OrgLakmetageno92_FD_201827 | JGI IMG/M metagenome (GOLD analysis project Ga0307935, IMG submission 201827) | Saline water microbial communities from Organic Lake, Antarctica - #92 | ecosystem: Environmental > Aquatic > Non-marine Saline and Alkaline > Saline | place: Antarctica: Organic Lake...
CTGAATTTTATACTGACTGACTGTGTAATTTATTGCCTACTGACTGGCTACTAGCTGGGTAATTTATTGCATATATGTGCCATTTATCTTTCTTACTTACTTTATGATATACACACACACACACACATTTATAAGCATCAAACGATTGATATATATTGATTTCACACCAATACAAAAATCACACAAATATATTAGGATTAAATTTAAGTTTAATCGTAAAATAATAATTAAAAATATCACTTATTAAATATAATGACAAAAAATATTCTTAGTATTGATATTGGGACGGTAAATTTCGCTTATTGCATTGTCTCTTTTTCAGAGCAATCTATAACCAATGTAATTATGACTCTTTCAGATTTAACTGGAGGTAAAAAAACAATAAAACACGAAAAAATAATTGATAATTTAATAATGGAGATGAATAATGTGGATTTAAAAAATATAAATCATGTTTTAATAGAAAATCAACCTAGTATGAAGAATCCAAGATGTAAATCAATAGCGTCATCATTATTTATGTACTTCAAATTAAAAGGTAAATCAGTGTTTTTTGTTTCTCCATCTATAAAGTTATCAAAAGAACAAAATAAACTTAAATATAATGAACGAAAAAAAGAAAGTATAAAAAAATGTGAATTTCTTTTGGTTGATTGTGAAACCATTATACATAACAGCACAAAAGAAAATAAGAAGAAAGATGATTTATCAGATTGTGTTTGTATGGCTTATGAATGGAACATAAGAAATAATTAATGAGTTAATATTTAACTAATTAATAATAAATTTATTTTTTGATTGAAAATGCCTTAACAGTTAAAACTTGTTCACCTTCTTTTATTTCTGATTTACTTTGTTTTTTGATTTTTTTAATTGTTTTTTCTTGTTTTTCTTCTTCTTGTTGTGGTTCTTGTGACTTCAACAATTTTTCAAGTTCTGTAATTCTGTTTTTAAGTTCTTCATTTTCTTTCTTTAAATCTGCTGTTTCGTCTTTGGGAAAGTCAAAATCAACGTCTTTTTTATTTTGAAAATCTTCTGAACAAAATAAATTTCTTTTTTTGAACTGGTCATATAAATCTTCTCCTGAAATAGTAAAATATTCAGTACCATCTGATTTCATTTGTTTTATTCCTAATTCTTTAATCCTATCATAAAATGTTGATTTCTGAAAGGATTTATTTCCAACTACCATTTTATACTGTTCATATAAATTTAATTTTTTGATTTTCATTCCTTGTTTATTGATTGCGAATTCATCTTTAATAAATCTAAATACATTATTCATTTTTTCAATTGCTTTTAAGTTTCCATCATCTTCGTTCAATTCATGAACTGCTTTTTGTTCACTGAATCCTTCTAAATCAATTGATTTCAAATATTCATATAAAGCCTTCATATTTTCATCAGAAAAATCATAAAGTTGTTTAAATGCTTCACGGTTTCCAAGCCAACACGAGGAAGGAGTAACATTTAATGACCTTCTGTCTGAAAAGTGGATGGGAAAGTTAGAAGTCATGTAAATATTAGAAATATTTTCGAGGTCTTTAGCATCTTTATTTTTCTTTTCAAAATGATATCTGTCACTGGTTGTCATATTCTTTAAAGTATCAAATACACGTTTATCTTTTATTCCTTCTGTTTCTTCAAAGACTAATAATGCTTTTCCATATGCTCCATAATTAAATCTTAAAAGAGTTTCTGCGGTAGGGTAAATAACATTTTCAACACCTAATAATTTTTCTAGGATTTTTGAAAGGGTTGATTTTCCTGTTCCTTCTGTGGTACTGACAACAATTAAAGCTATTGTACATTTTTTTCTTCTGATAGTCATGGCGCAAAATTTCATTATAATATCATATAATGCTTTATCTTTATTTGATAAAACTTCTTTGACATACTTTTTAAAATGCTTTACGTATTCTTTTCCTTTTTCTTTGATTTCTACTTCAGAAGGAATTTTTTCTGCTTCTATTTGCTTTAAAGAATTAATTTTTCTGTTTTCTTTGTCAATAATCCATTCATCAGTATCAAGAACTAATTTATAAGAAACAACATTTTTTTTAATTGCTTTTATTAACGAACTATCTAAAAATCCAGTCATATTATTACTTTCAAAATCTGCTTTATTATCAAATACTAATTCTCCATCATCATAATAATAAACTAAGCCTTTACGAGTATAAAATACTCTATCATTAAAGTAATTAACAGCTTCTTTAAAATCTTTATCATCTCTCGGGGCTTTGTTGAATAATTCACGTGCTACAGCAAAATCAAAATCAAGTTTTTGAGTCATTCTATATATTATAATATATATATAATAATTTATCTTTAAGCCGAAATTGCGTTTTTTTTTATACTTAAAAGAATTTTTTATATTTTTACACGAATATAAAAAAAGTAACAATAGTTAATAAAATCTAGTGCGTTTAAACATCAAAAATATACTTTTTAACATGAGAAATAGGCAATAAAAAACCGTCAGACATATATTTATCTCCACCTTTTCTAGTCTGAAATTTATTCATTTTTATAATTTCTCTCAATTTTTCACATTTTATTTTCATATATTTTTTAGAATTATAAATATCATTTTTATCTACTATATAATGAACCCAATAATCAGCCTTTGACGTATTTATTCCAGAATATTCATTTTTAAATAAGTATTCAATAAATAAATTTCCTGTTCCTGGTGCTTTTCTATCTGCTTTTACTTCATAAGATTTCTCATTACGATTATTCTTAAAATCATAATCTTTAAACTTTATATCTTTGGGGTGATGAACATTTTTAAATCTCCTAAGTTTTATATATTCATCTTCATAGAATTGGCCCAATTTTAAATCAGAAACAAAATCTTGTTTTTTACTCATTACTATATATGTATAATTATATATAATAATTTATTTCTTTATATATGTTTTTTAATCAATATTTCCAATAATTTTTATATTATATTCTATATTTTTTAAAACTTTATTTTTTAATGAATTATCATAATTACAATCACAACCCATACTAAATAAAATTTCCCATTCTTTTTTAAATGCCCTTTTTACAGCTTTTTTATACTCACACAGAAAATTATAAATATGAAATTTATCTCGTGCATTCATATTCTCGATATAAGTTATTTGTTCTTTTTTTATAGGGTTATAAGGTTTTTTATCTAAAAAATATACTCCTCCTGGTGCTATTTCCCAGTTAAAATATTTAGTGTATTTTTCCATTTCTTTTTGTGCCAATTCATTAAATCCCATTTTACTATAATATATAATATCGTTATTTCTTTAAGTCATTTTATTATATTAAAACCAATTAAAGACAAAACGCATATTTTATATAATTAATATTTTTACGTAAAAATATATAAAAGATAAAAAAAAACGCACAAAAATATATAAAGAAATAAATTATATATAGTATTATTATAAAAATATAAAATGAACTTTTCGAAATTATACGACGATATTAATAGAAGTAAATATCCTAGACAAATAGAGATAGAAAATAAAGAAATATATGTTTTGAACATGCAGATTAAAAAGTATGAATTAGTAAAGAAACCTGATGAACCAAAATATATGGCTAGATTTGAAGTAAAAGGAGAAAACAGATTGAAATCTAAATTGGATGTTATAAAGTATTGTGATATATTAAGAAATGATTTGGTTTTTGGTGTATTAGGATTAAAAAATTTTAATTATGATTTTGTGAAATCTGAACAATTAATAAAGAAATTGGCACAAGAAAGTTTCGGAGATAAAATAACAGTTGATAATATTGATGTTGTAAGATGTATAGATAAAGCATCTGCTGGAGGTTGTTTAATAGCTAAAAAAGGAACTTATGAAGGTAAATATAAAATGTTTGATATTGCAAACAGTTATAATAAATTCTTCATTGATTTTAAAATTCCTACTAATCCTAAATTTAAAACTGTGAGTAAAATATCAAGTAAAAAAACTTTTGCATTATACAGATTAGAAATGAGAGATAAAAAATATTTAGAAAAAGAATATACGATGAAATTCAAAACTAATCGAAGATGGTTCACAAAGTGGGATATCGATATATTTAATATGTTTGACATAGAATTTAATTTACTTGAAGAAGAAAATAATTGTATTGTTTATGATACTGTTGATTGTGATTTTGAATGGATGGAAAATTTAAATGAATTAAAACAGAATACAGATAAAGAAAAAGAAAGTTTAAAATATGATATGATTAAAAATTTATTGTCTAGTTTTTGGGGTCGTTTAAGTCAATATGAAACTATAACAGATGAAGAATATGAAGGAGAAACAGACCTTGAATATTATTATAAAGTTGGACACAGAAGCAGTGAATCTTTATTTATTCATCCAGATAAAATATATAAATATAGTTGTGGAATAATTAAGCCTTTTGTGTTAGCTTATGGAAGATTAAGAGTATTAACACAAATTAAAAAATTAGAAGACAAAGGATATAATATTGTATACACACATACAGATTCGATTTTATGTAATGCCAAAGATAAACATTTTGATATAGGTTGTGAAATTGGTCAATGGAAACTCGAGCAAACAAGTAAAAAAGGTGTTGTAGTTGATAATATAGCTAAAAAGAAATTTTTATAATTATTTTAAATTAATTATAAAAAAACGCAAATTATAAAACCACATAAAGAAATAAAATATATAGTATATTATAGAAAGAAAAAAATGGAAGATTTTATGGAAGATGCCAGAGCAGTAAAAAAAAATGTTAGAAATTCTAAAGGGAAGATGACACAAGAGTTGTTTTTAGTAGATGGAAACAATAAACATACAAGAGATGCTTATTTTGATTTAAATTCAGCCTTAGACCAAGTATATCAGAATTTCCAATTTGAAGATGGAAAAAAATATGATATCAAATATTTAACAAATGATGGTAGAGGTTGGAAAGGTGCAAAAGGTTTTTTGTATACAAATGGAATGAATTTATCAACTCATGTTTATTCTGCTGAGATGTCAGAAATTTTATATGAAGAAGATTCATTAGATAGCGATTTTATTCGAGTTTACGGAATTGTTGTTCAAGAACTATAATTTTTTTTACTTTGTTTATATGATTTGAAGGCACAATATGCAATTCCAACAAATTGTCCTACTATTAGGGAAGATGCGATTATAATGAATAATATCATTCTTTATAATATTAATGTGATAGAATTTAATTTAAAGTTTTTTATATGCTTTGCTTGCGATTTGTTGTAGTTCGGCATAAGTTTTATTCTTGTACTTCGGGTCACGTCTCATAGTATCGAGTATACGTTGGAAGGTTCTTAAATGACCTGGTGCTTTTGTTGCTCTTGCGATAGGCTTGTCTTTTTGCTTAGGTGCTTTTGGGGGCATCTTTTTATAATATACGTGTGATAATTTTTTACTCAATAATTATTTTACCTTTATTGAATCTATTAAATATTTTAAAGTTAGATGCTAAGCAACTGACACAACTTTTCTTTGCGATTTTTACTGTTTGAGGAAGAATTAAAACTAAATCAATGCTATTTTTATATAAGTTTCTTAAAGTTTCAATTTGTACTGTTTTTAATGTGCTAGGGTAAAATTGAAATAAGGAGGAAATAAGGAAACAATATATAACAAATTTAATTCTTTCTTCTCGGACTTCCTTATAGAACTCCACTGACTGAATTACACGAAGGATAGCACTAATTAAGGCTGGTAAATGTGATTCAAGTTTAAAGTCTTTTTCTTCTGTTATCGTAATCATTGAATTGTGAATTTCGTCAATAAAAATAGCATTATCTATAATGTCATTACAAATAGCAACAATTTTTATTCGTTCAGTTCCATTTACTTTCTCCAAATTAAAATAATTTGTTAGCTCATTTGAAATATTTTGATGTAAGGGCATTAATAAGTTTTATAATATTAATGAGATAAAAAAAGAGAGTTCGCTTCGCTCAGTTCGCTAAGGCTCACAATAATTTTATTTAATATTAAATTTGAAATTAATATTAAAAATATGGCTTCGTGAGCCTTAGCGAACTGAGCGAAGCGAACTCTCTATATTTCTTCTACTTCTGGAAACAATTCCTATATGTTGTTTACGTGGGTTACAAATTTCACAATTTCGACAATTTCGATAATTACAAGAACAAGCATTATATTCGCTAGATGTTTTTTCATTATATTCGCTAGATGTTTTTTCATTATATTGAGAGTACTCTAATAAAGTATCATATATGTATTCTTTCGGATATAAACATCTGAAAACGTAAGAAGCAATAATTTTTCTTATTAAATTACTTTTTGTTTCTGAAGATTTTTCATTACCGTAAATATCATCGTAATATTTTTCATTATTATAACATTGTGGGTCATATAAAGCATCATGCAAAATATAGTCAAGTCCATTTATCATAATAAGTTCGTTTATTTTTTCTTCAACTATTCCATACTTAAAAGCTTTATGTAAAGTCTTATTCATAATGCATTTTCTAATTAATTCTTCTAAATTAAAACTTTTAATTCCAAAGTACATACAACAATCAACATAAACATTGGGATTTTCGCAAGAAAAATATGATATTGAATAATTTTTCATTTCTTCAAATTTTTTTTCTGATACATTTCTTTCTTTTAGTTCATTTAATAGAACTTTATTAACTTCTTCTTCGTCATCTGTTTGAATCATACTTTCATAAAGTGTTGTATTTTCAAATAATGATTTTCCCATTTATAATAATACTATATATAATTTCTTTTTAAGTAGTTTCGTAAAGTGCGTTTAAATTAATTGAATTTTAATTTAAAGTTTTATTCAAAAAGTTTGTCAATATATTCTTTTTTCTTTTTTATTTCCTGTTCTTCTTTTGTATTTATTTTTTTTATTAAATCATTTTTCATTATTTCCAATAACTCATTTTCATAATTGCTGAATTCATATTCAAACTCATCATTATAAAAAGATACATTTCCTAAATTAGTTATTATATATTTATTTCCGAATATTGTTCCATTTTTTACTATTTCATTTTCACAAAGTTTCAAATCATAAAGATAACCAACATTGACTATATCAGGGTATAAAGTATTTGATACTATACAAGCCATAATTTCTTTCAAGTTAGAATACATATATTTTCCATCAATAGTAACTGAAAGCCAAGAAATAACAAGCGATTGGACATATTCGTTACAATTTTCAACTAAAGATATAAATTCTTCAACTTCATTTTTTCCCATCTCTATATAATAATACTATATATAATTTCTTTTTAAGTAGTTTCGTAAAGTGCGTTTAAATTAATTGAATTTTAATTTAAAGTTTTATTTAAAAGTTTTATTCATTAATATGTTTTAAATGTAACTTTGTTTGGTTCATTGATATTTTTTAAGTGTAACTTTGTTTTGTTATGTGATTTAAGATTTTTCTTAAGTAAAATTTTACGACAAATATTACATCTTGTATGGTCATCTGTGTATTCACCATTTAAAATCTTCATTTCTTCTTTTTTTAGTTGAACTAAACGTTTTGTGGTTTTTCTTGTTTCTCCATATTCAATACATTCCTTTTCAAGTTTCTTTAATTTTTCTTTTTGGCTTTCGTTCATCTCTATATAATAATACTATATATAATTTCTTTTTAAGTAGTTTCGTAAAGTGCGTTTAAATTTCCATTAATTCAAGTTCATCAAATCTTTCAACTAATTTTTTAAATCTGGTTTCGATGGCTTCTATCTTTGCATTTAATAAACCAATACTTGCGTTTGTTTGTTCACAGAATTCTTTATAGTTGGTTTTTAAATTTGTGGTATCTATTTTTTGATGTTTCAAGTCATCAATGCTATGAACTAAATCACTAATAATTTCTTTTAGTTTAATTTGCTTTGTGTTTTTCCTTTGTTCAGGCACTTCTAAATACTCTACGTTTTTAATCGGCATTTTATAATATTACTGAGATAAAAAATATTACACATTGTAATATTGTTTTTTACAATCACCACAAATTACAGTTTTTTTTCTATTCTTTCTTTTGTTAATACATATCCAATCAATTTGAATATCATCGTTCCCTGATTCTTCTTTTATTTTTTGAATATTTATTTTATCTATTTTAACAATAAATTCTCCATCACATTCGTCACAAAATTCTAATCTACTAAAGCAAATTTGACATTGTCTAAATAGTTGTTCATTATGACATTCTCCGCATTTTGAGCAATATTTAAAATCAATGCCCATTTTTATAATATTACTGAGATAAAAAATATTATGCATTACTAAATATAATTGGTGCGGGATAAACAGAAACTTCACTTTTTCCACTATTATAAGGTTCATTATTTTCACTTTCAACATTACTTCTATTACTTTGTACTGTTTGTGCTTTTGTTATTGCAAGTTCGACACTCAAATTTTCATTTTCTTCTTCTAAATCAACAATTTTTTTATTTACATGCCTTTCAAATACACCTGATACAATTGCAAAGCCTAATAAAGATAAACTTACTGCTTTGTTTGCGACACCAATATCATTTATAGTTTGTGTTTGGTTATTTGCAAAATGTATAACTTGTTGGCAATTTGTAGTAAAAGTTAAAATAGATGTAGCAATAGCAGAACAAACCAACAAACCAGAAACAATATATCCTTTTATTTTTAATGGGACTTTTTTTTCAAATACTTTTTTTTCCATATATATATATTAATATAGATTTTATTTTTATATAGTTTTTTAAAAAACACACTTAAAAAAATATTATATAATAGTATTATTATATATAAAATGAAATGGGAAAATTTGAATATTTTTCAAGAAATGGAAAACTGCATTCACATGTTTGAAAAAAATGATAATAATTTACAAAGGCAAGACGCTCTTATATTTGATAGTGATATAGAATGTGAGCATGAAATACAAGATGTTGCTGGATTATATACTTGTATAAAATGTGGTATTGTTGAAAATGTTGTTTTGGATACAGACCAGAATTATAAATTGAATAGAAAAACCTATAGACCATATGAAAGAAAGAAATATTTAAATGATACTTTAAAAAGATTATCAGGACATTATTATTTCGAAAAGACAAAGCCAAATATAGAAGATATTCCAACTGATATAAATGAAATAAGAAAGCATTTAAAAAAGAATGGTATGAATAGAAAAAATGATTATTACTATTGGACAATTAAAAATAACATTGACACAAAAATATCAAGAAATGATTTTATAAATTGGACCAATGAATTCAGAAAATCAAAAGAAATAAGTCAAAAGAATTTTCTTTTTAATAAATTGAAAACCAATAATATATATTCAATATTTGTTCCACTGTTCAGAAAGAGAAAGAATAATAAAAGAAAAGAATAGCGCTAAATATTGGAGTAATAAATATTTATGGTAAGTTTTTAAATATATTGATATTTTAAAAGTTTATTAAAATGGTTCTTTTTAAAACCATATTAGGAAATTGATATATTTAATAATATATGTTTAGGCTGGTCACCTAAATAATATATTATTAAATTATTAATTTTAACGGGCGGTTTTTGGTGTTGTCCTATGACTAACCATACATTTTTACATTTTTCTTATCTCTCTGTCTTGATATAATAAAAGGGTTTCATTTTATGCTTTTCACCATAAAGCATAAATTACAAATAAAAATTATAAATTTATTTCGTCTATAATTTTTTCGGGTTTCATTATAATTTAAACGCAATAAAAAATACTTAAAGATAAATTATATATAGTATTATTATAAATGGGAAAACTTTATGAAAAGTTAGAAAAAACATTGAGTGTTGAAAGCAGTTATGAAAAAGTAGGTCTAGATATTAATAGATATCAAATTTACAATTCGAATTCTCCAAATAAAAGAAGTTTTGTAGGTATGGACTGTGATAGTAATATGTTATCGAAATATTTAATATTTTTAGATGAATTAAATTCTTTGAAAATCAATCTTGGAATTAAAGAATTAGTTGTAAAAAATATGACTTTATTGAAAAAACAATCAGAAGAATTAAAACAGAATAAGGAACTCATTGATGATTTAAAATTTGTTGAAGAAATTAATGTTGAAGAATTTGATATTGAAAAAATATTCATTATTGATTTAGATGAACTATTTAAGACACAAATAGAAAATAAAGACAGAATGTTATCTAGTGGAGTTATGTATCCAGAAATACAAATATTAACATATGATATTGAATTTAAAAATGAACAGTTAGAAGAATGTCTTTATTATTTTAAAGCAAATAAAACTTATTCTGTAAAAAAACAAAATGAAAACTTATATGTATTTACGTTGAATATATCTTATGAAGAGTATCTTGAATTATTAATTAAAACGGAAAATAATGTTGATGTTTATGATTATTTTATTGAAAAGATAAAATCCAAATAAAAACGCGATATAAAATATATTGAATTTTATTATATCCCTTTAAATATAATAAATGGTTAAAACAAAAAAGAAGGATATTCCTTTGAGCGGAGGAGATTTATCAAATTTATTTAGTGAAATGAAAGAACGCCCAAACATAGTTTTAAATAATGATATTAAATCAAATTGGGATATTGAAAATATATTCAATGGTTCAGGTCATTCTGTAATTTTTATTGAACATCCTAATGAAGACGTCGGTCATTGGGTAAGTTTATCAAGACATCACAACAAAAAAGGGAAAGGATATAACAAAGAAGGTGAAATTTTATATTTCGATAGTCTAGGTGAAAAACCATCAAAAGAATTAGTTGAAGTAGTATTAAAACATTATCCAAAATTATTATGGAATGACAAGCAATACCAAAAAGACCATGAAAATAGTTGTGGTAGGTGGGCACTTGCAATTGCTACTTTAAATAAACTTGGATTATCACCAAAAGAAATACAAAAATTATTAGATAATACAAAAGATGTAAATAAATTTATTATTGAAAATTTTCGCGAAGAATAAATATAAAAATGGAAATTGAAAATCTTATATTTATGGAAAATTCAGATAGATTTAATATAAATCATAAAGAATGGAATGAACGAAAATTTGTTAAGGGTTGGGACTTTGAAAGTCAATTGAAGAAGATTGAAAAAATGAAAGAAAGTATGAATAAACAAAATGAAAGTATGAATAAAATAAAAGTAGAAATGGATGAAATGGATGAAAGTATGAATAAACAAAATGAAAGTATGAATAAAATAAAAATAGAAATGGATGAAATGAGAAAATGGGTAAGAAATAGAAATAAAAAATATTGTTTTTCAGATTCAGATTCTGAATAAATAAATAAAAAATTATCACTCTTAATTTATAAATGTGTAGAAGTTATGAAATATATAAAGCAAAAGTTGGAGGAAAAACTTTTGATGGAAAAGACATGAAACAATTTGAAGAAATGCCTGAGAATATTCAAAAAGCGTGGAAATCAATTGATGAACATTACGAAAGTATATTTAGAAATCTTCACAAAAATGTATTGTCATTACTAATGGGAGATTTTGATAAGAATTTTAGACAATAATTAAAAAATTATCACGCTTAATTTATAAATCATGGATTTCAGAAATATGACACAGTCAGAATTGACTCTTGAACCAATTAATAGAAACGATGCTATTTTAAAGTGTCCTTGTCCTTTGGAATTAAGAGAAAATTTAAGAACTAAAAAAGTTGGTATTCAAGAAATGGTTGTTGATACAAGTAAAATACCTAAATTCGTCCCACAAGTAGCTTATCCAAATGGTGCTTATTCAATTACATTTTATAAAGGTGGTTCATCAGATGATAGTATTGTTCCATCACCTGAAGCACTACTTATAAATCAAGATGCCTTACAGTATTTTATTAATTATAGAGCAAATGATAATAGTAAATGTATTACTTCTGTTGTAATGTGGAATGACCCTAATAATTTGCCAGTTCCAAACGCTACATTAGTAGATAATATTTCAGTTTATTCTTTGCCTTATTATCACTGTTATAATTTTATGGACTTTCTTACCATGATTCAACTTACAATTAATAATGCAATTGCTACAGATTTAGGGAATCCAATTCCAGCAGGCAAAGAAAGTTTATTCAAATATGATGCATCAACCAAAACTTTTCAATTAACAGTTTGTGATGAATATGTAATAAATCATAAAATAGAAATTTCGCAATCATTACAAGATATTTTTAGATTTCAAGCAATTCAAATTAATTCTGGATTTTTACAAAGCCCAGGCACTCCAGACTATCCATATAATACTTATCAAATTACTTTTAATGATATTTTCGCAGTTGGTTCAAACACATTTTATCAATCAACAACAGATGTTAAAAATACAATATTCCCATTTGATTTATGTTTTATCACATCTAATCTTCCAATTCCTTCTGTAACTTTTATTAATTCCGCTGACCAAAATATAGGAGAAGCAAGTAAATTTAATATATTACACAAATTTAGAATTAAAGGAAACGTTTTAGAAATGAATGAATATTTGGATGTCACACCAAAAAATGTTGTCAACAGGTTAAAAAGTTTATTGAACAATAGTTTTAATAATCAAAATGTGGAATTCAGTTTATATTTCCGCACACGTGTTGAACATGAATTTATTAAATGGGTTTTTCCAATTGATGAAGAAATTGATATATCCTTAGTAACGTATGATATTATATAGAGAGTTCGCTTCGCTCAGTTCGCTAAGGCTCACAATAATTTTATTTAATATTAAATTTGAAATTAATATTAAAAATATGGCTTCGTGAGTGAAACGAACTGAGCGAAGCGAACTCTCTTTTTTTATCTCATAACTAATATAAAGATTATGAAAGAAATCACAACTACAGATAGTTTTATTGGTGGTTCTCAAGCTAATATGGATTGGGCAAGTAAAGGATATGGTGGAAAAAAAGCACCCAAAAAAGCACCCAAAAAAGCACCCAAAAAAGCACCCGAAAAAACAACTAAAAAAACAACTAAAAAAACTACTAAAAAAGCACCTAAGAAAGCAATAAAAAAAACTACTAAAAAAGCACCCAAAAAAACAACTAAAAAAACAACTAAAAAAACAACTAAAAAACGAGGTGGAGCAGCACAACATATTTCTTCAAGTCCTATTCCTGGACCTAAACCAGTTATAGCAAATGGAACAGATGATTTTTCAACTGAACAAAGAATTATGGCACCTATTGATGTATGGTCATTAAGT
>Ga0307935_1000739_pt1 | contig 13209 bp, 13 predicted proteins | sample OrgLakmetageno92_FD_201827 | JGI IMG/M metagenome (GOLD analysis project Ga0307935, IMG submission 201827) | Saline water microbial communities from Organic Lake, Antarctica - #92 | ecosystem: Environmental > Aquatic > Non-marine Saline and Alkaline > Saline | place: Antarctica: Organic Lake...
AAGAGATAAGGACACCAGCGATGTGGGTATTCACTAGCACCGGTTTCGTAAGTGCCGTCAGAAAGACTGACCGCCCAGATGTTTACACTGTCCGCTCAAGGGATCGCCTATCCCTTAAGCCACTTGCAAAGGCAGCTGGTGTAGAGGTAATCACTTCCCCCTTTGGTGATTACCCCTACCGTGTCCTGGTCGAGCCATCCCTCTTTATTGAGTGGCTGGCCGACCAGGCATGCCAGATTGAATATTCAAACTTCAAGAATCAGGTTGCTAAAACCAGGGGCTATGAATACACCCACGCTTTGCACGATGTTTGGTCGGCAATGCTGAAGACTGAGGACCAATCTAGAATTGAGACGAAGCAAGCATTGGGGGGAGAGCATTGAAGATTCTTCACACGTCAGACTGGCATTTAGGTCGAGGGCTGCATAAGTACGACCTTCACGAAGAACAGAGGGAAGCAGTCAACTTCATCGTCGATCAGGCGATTGAACGCAAAGTCGCGGCGATTGTGATTTCTGGCGATGTCTATGACAGACCTCTTCCCCCGGTGGCATCCATTCGAATTCTCCAAGAGGCAATAGAGCGCTTGGATGGGGCAGGTATAACTACCGTTATCACGGCAGGAAACCACGACAGTGCAGATCGTCTAGCGGTTTACTCAAACATCCTGAGAGGTTCTGTCAGGATAATCGGCTCGATTAGAGAGGTCGACCAGCCGGTGGTTCTAAGAAGTGGGGATGACGAGCTACGTGTCTACGGCATACCTTTTTTATTTCCGCAAATCGCCTCCCCGATTCTTAGTGAGCTGACAGGAAGGGATGTTCCTCTATCGCACGATGGTGTGATTGGTGCGGCGATGGAGTTGGTCCGAAATGATTTGGCCGGAGCTGACTCCAAGTCAGTCAGGTCGGTCGTAATGGCCCACGCATTTGTGACCCAGTATTCGGGGTCCAGCAAGACGGCGGCTGATCAAAAGAATGGTGCGGCTCCTTCTCTGACTGCAGAAGTGTCGGACTCCGAACGTGACATTAGTATCGGTGGCCTGCAGACGGCAGCCGCTGACTTGTTCTCGGGAGTTACTTACGCGGCACTCGGACATCTTCACGGGCAACAGTTTGTTAGGGCAAAAAAAGACAAAAAACTGGTGCTGCGCTATTCGGGGTCGCCTATCGCCTATTCAATTAGCGAAAGCACTCAAAGAAAATCTTTCACGATTGCAGACTTGGACTTTGCTTCGGAGTTCTCTGAATCGAAAATAGAAATTGTAGACATTCCTCAGAGACGCCTAGTGGTTCAGCTAGTTGACGACCTAGACAACTTAGTCTCTGGGAAGTATGCCCAACACGCCGATGACTACGTGGACATTGTGGTGACCGATGATGTAATTCGGCCAGACGCGTTTCAAAAGCTGACCGACTACTTCAGCAGATTCCTGCGAAAAGATGACCGGCCAAAGAACATCCTTGCAGGCGATGATTATGAAAAAAGAGTTGATATTCGTGACGCTGCAGTCACTCCTATTGACGTGGTGAATTCTTTTTATGTCAAAATAATGAATTCGGAACTCACGAAGAAACAAATTGAAGTAATTCAGAGAGCTTTAGAAGAGCTTGCAGTGGAAGATGCTACTAAATAATGAAAATTCACAGCATTGAGCTTCAGGGGATCGGTCCATTCCCTTCCAACCACGAGATTGATTTCGATCTTCTTGGTGATTCGGCCTTGGTTCTGATTGAAGGACCTACCGGGGCAGGCAAGTCCACAATTCTCGACGCCATCACCTTCGCTTTTTTTGGCTCCACAGAAAAGGACGGCAGCAAGCAGAGAATCAGGTCGCACCATGCCAAGGACGAGGATGAGTCTTTTGTTCGAGTGAAATTCTCCACTCAGGCGGGAGTCTTCGAGGTAACCCGCTTCGCAGAGAGGTATGCTCCCAAAGCGCGCGGCGCCGATGGCGTTAAGAAAGTAGCCGGGCGATGCTTATTAAGCACCGAAGTCACGCCGGATCACTTTGAGGTGATTGAGCACCAGGCATCCGAGGCCGGTAAAAAAATAACAGACCTACTGGGCATGACTAGAGAGCAATTTGAGCAAATCGTATTGCTCCCACAAGGGGAATTTGAAACCTTTCTCATGAGCAGTACCAAAGAGCGTAAACCCCTCCTGGAGAAAATCTTCAACACCCAACTTTTTAGCAGGCTAAGAGACAAAATCCACCAAATGGCGCAAAAGTCGGTGGAACTTAATGAGCAGCAGGACGAATTGGTCCTTCAGTCCGCAAGTGCCTTGTTTCCGACTCTCGAGATTGATAAAGACTCAATAGAGGCGATTAAGTCAAACTTGAAGAAGCCACACACTCAAGATTTGGCCATAGAAAAGATTCAGTCGGCGACAGACGAGCTTCGCAAGTTAGAAAAGAAGCGCAAAGCTGAGCAAGCTGTAGCCGGCAAGAAGATGAAAGGTCTCGAGGCAACTGTGGCCAAGAGGGGTGAAGAGTCAAGTGCCACAGAGCTAGTCAGGGCTTCAGAGGCAAAGCTTGCTCAAGCGACAGAAGCCAAGGCCATGACATTGAAGGCGATGTCTGCGGCTGCCGGAGAATGGTTCAAGGCCAATGATATTCTCATGACCAAAGGCGCTCCAGCCCACAAGCCGGCTTACGAGAAGCTAACAAGTGAGATAGGCATTGTTGAAAAGTTACTCGAGGCCGAAGACGGGCTAACTCAAGTGGAGGAAGAACGCGATGATGTGTCTGGGGAGCTAGTTCAAATTCAAGAACGACTAAAGGTCATCAACCCTCGCCTTCAGACGGAAATTCCTGAGCTCGTTCGGGCGGCAGATCTCGAAATAAAGGGCATAAAAACTACTTTCGACTCAATCGCTTTGATCGAGTCAAAACGCCAGGGCGTTACCGAACAACTAAAAGCTGGTGCGGAGGCAACTCTTTTAGAACAAGAATTGGAATCCGCAGCTTCGCAAATGGCGTTGACGGGTGAACAGGTATCGATATCCAAGGAGTCTTTGGTTGAACTCGAAGAACGCCGATTTAGCCAGTACGCCTTTGAGCTAGCGCAAGCTCTTAATGAGGGCGATTCCTGTCAGGTGTGCGGTTCCAAAGAGCACCCTGAAAAGCCAGAAAAACCTGACAAGCTGTTGGCAGCCGGTGAGCAAGACAAGGCAAAAAAATCCTTGCGGAGTTTGGAGAAAACCTTCACCGAACAATCAAAAGAACACATTGCCCTTGAGGTTAAGTTGGAAACAACAAGAGCCAAACTAAAAAGGCCAATCCCGGAGCTTGAGCTAGAAGCCTCAAAAATAGATGAAGAGATAATCAAGGTCGAGGAACAGCTTCTCCTAAAAGAGACGCTCATCGCGGAGCTGGAGACGCTCAGAGAAGAGAAAGAAGTTCTGCAAGAAGAGAAACAGCTTCTTACACCTGAAGAAGCAAGACTCGTTCTGGTGGTCAAACAGACAAACACTGATATTTCAAAATTGCAAAAAGAACTCGCAAAATCCACGGAGGGGTTTGAGTCCATTGGCAGCAAGATGAGTTTCCTGGTCGACCTCAGAGAGGTGGTAGCTTTATTGAACGTCCAGGAAATACATCTCAATACTCAGCGGTCAGATGCGAAAACAGCGATGGAAGCACTGAAGAAGCTCCCTAAGTCTGCTGATTTTGGCGATACTGCGTCGGCGGAGGGCGCAGTCGCCTCGCTAAAGCCCGAGCTTGATGAAGCCAAAAATCTGTTTGCTGTTGTTGTTAATAGGTTGGCTAAATCGGAAGTGCTCTCTCAGGATTTGATTGAGTCATTGGAAACGCGAACTTCAGTGCTCGACGACTCGATTACGGTTATCGAGCTTGATAAAGTCTTGGTGCTTGGAAGGAATCCAGCTAGACAGACAATCGACACATTTGTTCTTCAAAACATGTTTTCCGAGGTCATTCATGCCGCGAATTCTCATTTTAGTAAGTTGCTAGAAGGTCGGTATGAACTTCAGCTTCGCGGTGAAGAATCAAATACTGGTAACTCACAGACCGGTCTCGATCTTGAGATCTTAGACCTGAAAACTCAGAGAACCAGAGTGCCGAAGAGCCTTTCAGGGGGAGAAGTCTTTTGTGCGTCTCTCTCTTTGGCACTGGGTCTCTCCGATGTAGTTCTTAGTTCAAACGGAGGAATTCGCCTCGAAACATTCTTTATTGACGAGGGTTTCGGATCACTTGATGGGGAACGCCTCAACCAGGTAATGGACATGCTCAATATGATTCGGAATACTGGTAGAACCGTCGGAGTGATAAGCCACGTGGAAGAAATGAAGCAGGCAATCTTGGATCGAATCGAGGTCACACCAAAAGGCAAGGCTGGTGCCAGCACCATTAGCGTGAGCTGGTCTGCCTAGTGGATCTGAGTAGAAGCGAGGGGAGCGTTGTTTTCAAAATCCATGAAACCGTTGTGAAGGCCTTCATTGAGCCACGGCTCAAAGAGGTCAGTAGTGGCCAACTTGTGACTGTTCAGCTCTCAGGCCTTGATGCGCTGGGAAGAGTCAAGACCCACGATGCAATTGGTGCACAAGGTGACTGCCTAAGTGCAGTTGGTAACGACATCAACGTCGCTTCGCAGGCACAGCTGCTTTTATTCGGAGCTCACTGGTGATCGAGGACATTCTTGAACCCCGGCGACCTTCTTGCTTAGCCAAAGAGCCCCGCAAGATTGCTGCATCGATGACGAGGCTTTTGGCTGTGTCGAAGCGGACGGTCGAAATGATAATCTTCGGCACGAGGATGAAATAATGCGCAGATCGGGCGAGGTGATGTGCGGCAGGCTTATGCGAATTGTGGGCATTGGCCGCGTGGTTGAGGTTCTCCCTTTTGTGTTCATGAGCCTGGACATTCTTGACCCTAAGAGTGGAAACCGCGAGCTCGTTTTTCTTCGCAGCGCGCGGCTTGATTTATGGAATTATTACGATGAACCCATAAGCGACTATGACCCTCGACTCGAGGTATCAAAATATATGTTTTTAGAAGCCGTTGAGCTGCTTGCTCAAGGCCTGACTGTCCAACAAGACTTGACCCCGGGCCTAATCGCTTCATCTGATTCAGTAGCCTTCTCGGCACTAATAGCCTCTGCGATTCACGCCAATCAGTTCGATAAGTCCGGACTCCCGTTCATCGAGCATGCCAGGCGAGTATTCCTGAATTCCCAGCAATCGCTTCAGGCATTAGAACTGTCCGAAGAAGAACGCTTGCTGGGATATCAAGCAGCATGGTTGCATGATGTCTCGGAAGACAGCAAGGACTCTTTTTATAGGCCCATTAATGTCCAAGACCTGGAGAATTGGGGACTGGGACAGCGGGTTGCTTTTCTTGTGAATTTACTGACTCGTTCGACGGAACAGTCTGCGGACAACGATTATTATCTGGGAGTTCTGTCTGACAAAACGGCTCGAAGTCTGAAGCTTGCTGACATTGCCGATAACTTGTCCAAATGGAGAACTGAACTTCTCGATGAAGCTGACCGGGAAAAAGTAGAGGGTAAATACCGTCACGCTCTCGAAGAACTCGAATTTGACCCTAGTGCCGAGGGATGGTTTCAACCGAGGGTCGATTCTCACAAAGATGACATTTGGCCTGTATTTGCGCTTCCAGAATCTTCGGAAGCACTTCGAATGAGGCAAACGAGCCCTCATGACAAAAGCTGGATATTCTTTCACGATGATTCTTGGTGGCACGATGCCGAAAAGGTAGACGAGGGCGCTAGACGTATTATTGAGGGACGCCTGTGGACGGGACGGGAAAAGGGAACATCCTCGAGGGCGGCGCTTTTGCCTTACCCCTTGGATGCCTGGTACATGGCCCTGTTCATTTTGTATGCCAAAGGACAGGACGGGGTAGAGAAGCAGTCGCGCGAGATGGCGGAGTCCCTCGCTGATTTTCTGGATTCAGTCCGGCGTGACGAACTTGACTCTTCCAATCACCTAGGTCTTGTTTCACGGGACGTAAATTATCTCCAGTTGAAACTGCGATACCCTGCCGCCCTGGCGGGCTTGTTCAAGTTTCACCCTATGGTTGCCCACGACTTCGGCATTTCTTGGGGCGAGTTGTCTCCGTCAGTAGACCTTCTGCCACGCGAGCAGATGCTGGACATGGCAGTACTTGCTTTCAATTCGACCTGGTCATTTAAGCTAAGTGACTCGTATAAATTCTGGTTATCACAAGCATTCGGCTGGAGGAGCTATGACTGGGGAGGGCCTTGACCGGGTCGTGGAGGTGCTGAATATGATTCGCGATACAGACCTGCAGGAACTATCAGCCACGTGGAGGAAATGAAGCAGGCCATTTTGGAGCGAGTCGAGCTCGCTCAATAGGGCAAAGCCGAAGCCGGCACTTGGTTGGTCTGTGTCGAATAAAGTCTGACCCTCTCACTAGGTTCTTATCTAAGAGATGGAGAGCAATGCTTTTTGAAATCAATGGCAGCGTAGTAAACGCATTTGTCGAGCCCCAGTTCAAGCACCTAAGTTCTGGACACCTGGTTACTGTCCAGTACTCGGACCTAGACGCCCTGGGACGCTTCAAACACCACATGCAGGGCGATACCCGGATAGACCTAACTGACAAGTACTTCCACTTCACCGGCTACACGCAATTACTAGATCTGAATTATCACGTTGCAGGAAGCCTCAACAGGTTCGAAGATCTCTTTGTCGAAGAGGACATCAGCCCCGCTCCCGTTGCCTATCGCTGGAGTGGCTGGGAGGATCACACCGAGGATGAAGATGGGAATCTCATACAGGGTGACGAGTGGCAGGGCTTTTCTCTGCCGGAAGGCATCAATGACGCGAGGTGGGAGCTACCCACATCGCTTGTGGAGTTCTATGTCTATCCACTGTTTGAGTTACCGGCGGAGCTGAATACAGTCAATGCATCGGGCAGTTGATTCCATCGTGAGGATTCTTGAGCGCCAATAGCAGCCGCAGATAATTTTGGCCTAGAAGTTAAAGTCTGAAAAGCCGATCTTGATAGCTCACGGATTAAAATGACGCAATCCAGGGGCAGTAGAGCCGGTAGCCATAAATTCTAGCAAAAGTTGATCGGCAAAGGCTAGAGGCTAACAATCGTGCTTGAAAGCGCAAATAATTTTTAACTATTATGTTGAGTAAAGGGAAAAAAAGAGTGCCATAGATGACCAGCGTAATTCGCTCGAATGACATCGGGGCAGTTGAGACGATAGCCCTTGGTTCGTGGTTCGATGGTTTAGAGTCCTTGGGCTACGAGCTTCTTTCCATGAAGAGATCTGAGACTCGGCTTCCAAAATTAGTGACAGTCCAGCTCCCGACCCGCGATTTGGCAGCAGTGGCGCTAGCGGTGGGCATGAGTTCACAAGCTACTGGCACATCCGTTACAAGAGAGCTGGAGATAAAGGTTAAAGAGCTGGAGATTTTGACAGAGGGATCTCTGGTGCAGTTGAGATACCAGTGGGAGAAGAGTCTGCCAACGATCTATGGCCCATCAGATTTCAATGCGAGGGTCAACACTCATTTCGCAGATGAGGGCGTTATCGACATGTACGCGGAGTACCTGGAGCGCCGATTTGACTTGGATCAGACTTTTGTGGCAGTTCTCGAATTTGAAAAAGACAAGGCCCAGCGCAAATGGGCCATCAAGATCGAGGTCTCACAAGCCACTTTTGGTTATTTGCATCATCCTTCAAACGAAGAGATTTGCCAGCAGCTGGAGAGATTTAATGGAAAGGCCACTTGCCTTGGCAGAATCAGGCAAGGATCTAACCAAGCAGTATGAGGTCTTTTTAGACTTGGACCTGCCTCTAATTATAGGTTTCGCTAAAGATTCAGTTTGATTCGTTCTAGGTTAACTCGAAAACTAGATACGGAGTGCCGCCCCTCGCTGTATAGAAAGCCAGTCCCGAGTAGTTCCAAAAGTAGTTCGGGTTTGTGAAACATCGTGAAACTTAGAGAACACTCAACCCCCATAAATCCCGCTAAGTTAGGTGATATGAAGGTGATATGAAGGTGAAAAAGGTGTCTAACCTTTTACCCATGATTCAGTAGCCTACTCTTTAACTGTTCGGACAGTTAGGGAGGACGTGGGCTATGTTTGCCAAGCATCGTGAGTTGGCTCATCCAATTTATCTAAGAGCTAGAGAATACTTAGTCAACAATCCTGAACTACTGATAAAACTTGAACATTTCATCACCAGTGAGGTCAACTCCATACTTACTAAAAATGCTGAGAAGATGAAGTTTGACTACGACAGTGCTTCAATAATGTATCCATTCTGGCAAAACTATCCTCCTGAGGAAAGGGGCAGGGCACCAATAGGGGACCAGTTTCCTTGGATTGAAGTAGGAGAGCATTCAGTTGGAATTCGCTTTAGCAGGGAGATTGCTTCCAGATTTACAGTAGATGACTTAGGTTTCCCAACGGGTGCCGATCAACGGTTCCTTTTGTCAAGTGCACGAATCGAAAAGCTAACCAAGGGCTTCACGGATAGCGTGTGGCTATTGGCTGACATAAAGTCTGTTGGACCAAGGGACGATCAGGGACACACCGTTATGAGCCACAATCAAATTAGTGGTTCTGGTGTTTGGGATTCATTCAATCAAGGCGTATTCAATGAACCCATGCTGGCGACTGGCCAGAGAGCTTCGCACGATTTCTACCCTGCAATTCCCCCTCTCATCATCACGCAAAGCCTAAAGCCCACCCCAGTTATAACAATGGCCATCAAACCCGTCTATTCGATGGAACCTAGTTATGACAGCGAATTCCCTTGGGGTGGTCAACCACTTGTGAGGCTTGATACAGCCACCATTCCAAATGGGTTGCTGCTTACTCAGAACCCAAACCTTATGAAAAAGTTCCCAGGGTTACTATTTCCAGGCAAAGATGATAAAACTAAGGACCCAAGAAAACTTCGAGCAAGAGTAAGCTTCGCAATTTTGAAAAGTGTCGATCCTTGGAGGCATCAAACTATTTCAAGTTGGAATAACTAGCTAAAGAGCTTAGAGTCTCTTGAATTCAAAGCTTCGTTTAGCGACTTGTTTGCGAAATTGCAGTATTCAGGCATCAGCTCAATGCCTATAGGTATTCTCCCTAATTGAATTGTTGCCACGTGCGTTGTGCCGCTTCCTGAAAATGGATCTAAAACCAGATCCCCTTCGTCAGACAGGAGTCTGATTATGCGATTTGGGAGTTCTTTAGGAAATTTTGCTTCGTGGTTATCATTTGCTCGAACACTCGGAATATTCCATACCGCCCTACTGCCCCAGATTCCCCATTCCTCCTTGTCAAGTCTTTGACGATTGACAACGGTTATTCCTGGTTTCCATAAAAAAAAGACATACTCAAATTCGTCAACTGCCCTAAAGGAAGAAGACGCCCATTGAGAATTTGCCCAGGCAGGATCCTTCAGCCAGACCCTTCTGTCGTATAGGTAAAGCCCAGCGTCTAAAGCCATTTCCTCAATCATTCCCGCAACAGTTTTTATGCGTGTCTGAGTTTGATACTTTCCGCCGCGAATGTTGTTTCCATTCAGACGCCTATCTATTGTTTGCTCAGACACCCCAAAATGTTCAGCTAGATCCTGACGTTTAGTTGTTCCGAGGTCAGCAATTGCCTCAAGGATTTGCTCCTTAGTCAGGGTTATGCGTCTTTGCGAAATAGTCTCTGCTTGGATTTTCGGCATTGACTCATCGGGAAAGCACAGAATGTCTGCAATGTTTATGACGCAGAAGCCGCCAGGCTTGAGAACTCTGTAATGCCCCTCTATGACCTCTCGGATCATTCTTTGCCACTCTGGAAAAGTTTGACCAGCTTCGTAGTCTTTTCCAACGTGATACGGAGGTGACCAAATTGAAAGAGCTACTGATTCGGGCTTTATCTTATGAATCAGCTCGGCAGAATCACCCTGATGAACTTTCCAAGGCTGAAGCCAAGAGCCTACTTCCAAGTCCGTTTCCATTCCAACAGTCTCTCACGGGGCACGGACAATTCTCCAGATAGTGGAAACGTTGATAAACGTCTGACTGTCTCACTAAGACCCCGCCAGGAGAGCCATTGGTAGGCTGTTTTTAGAAGCTGGGTTCCAGAAGATTGCAGTTTGCCGTCACGGGGGATAAATGAGTTATTGGTGGGTAAATCAAGGAGACTCTTTTGAAGAGGCACGAAAGCTTGGAGCTCTTTGGGCACCCTTGGAAGATAAGGGTGGAAACAAGCAACCATCTTGGTAGTCACTAGATCTAGCCAAGCAAGGGGACGTTGTTTTCCATTTTGCAAAGAAGGTGGTTCGTGGGATAAGCCTTGTAAATAGCGAGAGCAGAATAGCCGAAATCAGAATCCGAGATAGAGGCCAGTGGCAGAACCTTGGAAGAGAGATTGAAGTTGAAGCCTAAGATTTTGATTTCACTATAGATCTGGACCAAATACCTTTACAGTTCCGAATTGGTTCTGAGTCTGGTATTGATACACCGTTTGATAAGAACGGGAAAGTCAAACAGGGCTACTTATTCAAGTTGCCCCAGCCAGGTGCTCAATTTCTCCTAACAAGACTGAATCTTGTCAGTACAGAGGATGAGAGATCTCTGGATAACCAGGTAAAAGATCTTCTTGGTGACTTTTCTGGTGGCACAGATAAGGCAATCAAGGGCACTTTTAGGCGTGAGCAACGAGCTCTCCGCCAACACCTCATTGGTAACAAGGAATCAGGTGAGTGTGGTGTTTGCGGAAGATCACTTAGTTCAAATCTATTGGTTGCTTCACACATAAAACCAAGGAATGAATGCACAGAAAAAGAGCGAATTGACCCCTCAGTTGTAATGCTGGCTTGTGTGTTGGGATGTGATTCATTGTTTGATAAAGGCTTCATTTACGTTGCCCAAAATGGGATTATCAAAGTCAGCAGAAAATCAGATTTCTATCCAGACCTCTCACAGTTCATCTCAGCCATTGATGGGAAAGTCGCCCAAGCCTCTTCTCAGAATAGGAAGCACTACTTTGCCTGGCACGAGAGAAACATAGCTCTGAAAACTCAAAAAAGGCTGTTTCATAAGCTGCTTAACTCTATCGTTCACGAAGTGTCGGACCATCTGACTAATATTGAGGATATAGGTATAAATACTTGACTGGATTGACTACGGATCAGAAGGTTCGCCGCCATGACCCGCCGTTCCAACAGCCGCGGTATGAGCACCCCTGCTGGGCTAAATGAAGTGCAAATTATCAAATAGATGCAATCATCCGCACAGCCCCTAATCTTGCACCTGTGACCAAACTCCTCGCCACCAAAGCACGCAATGCACTTTGGTTGCAGTTCTTTGTTATGGGTGTTGTTTCTATGGCATGGGTTCCTAACATCCCTGAAATAAAAACAGCCAATGAGTTATCTGATAATCAGTTTGGTTTGGTGTTGATTGCAAGCTTCATAGGGGCAGTTCTCGGTGCTCAGCTTTCTGGGAGGGCAATCCACAGCTTCGGTTCAAGACCTGTTTTCTTCGTTGCTCAGATAGTGGTCCCGATTGGGGTTGCGATCATAGGATTGAGCGTTACGCCGCTGGTTTTGGTGGCGGGGCTGTTTTTTATGGGGTTTGGTTATGCAGCGCTGGATGTTGCAGGTAATGCTCAGGCTGTTGCTATTGAGAATCACCTGCTAAAGCGCTACATAACCTAGTTTCATGGAATGTGGAGCGTTGGAACACTTGCAACCACTTTGTTGGGTGCTGGGCTTGCTTTTTATATTTCCCCAAGGGAGAACCTCTTATGGGTGGCGGGTGTGGGGCTGGTAGTTTTTCTTGTCACCTCTAGATATTTACTGGCACCTGACCTTGATAACCACTCAGGTGAAGAAGACACCAAAAGCTCAATGCCTTGGTTTGGCAAAGTGGCATGGCCACTTTGGATCTTTGGCATTGGCGCCACTGGAACCTTTATTGCTGAGGGTGCTGCGGCTGATTGGGCAGCGTTGTTGCTGCGCGATGAAATGGGTGTTTAGATTCGTTACTACGCATCTGCCTTTGCAACCTTTGCACTTGCCATGATTCTTTCCAGGTTTCTGGGCGACAGGTGGTTGGAGAGATTTGGGCCCCATCGGGTAGTTAGGTTCTTAGGTGTTGGTGTTGGTGGTGGTGGGCTCTGGGGCGTCTTGACGCTCTGTGGTATTTGGCTCTCCAGTGATTTCCCACTCCCAGGGATCATTCTTGTAAACACCGGGTTCTTCTTTGCGGGAATTGCAATTGGCTCTATTTTCCTGCATTTATTCTTGGTGCTGCCAAACTCAAGGGCGTTGCCCCTTCGGTTGGCATTGCAAGAATTGGCGTGATTTCAATTGGTGCTTACTTTGATGGGCCAACTGTTGTTGGGGTGCTCTCTGATCAGATCACCTTGACCTATGCGATGTTGTAACCGGTTGTCTTCTTGGTTCTTTCCGGTTACTTGGCAAAAGCCATAAAGGGCTCAAGTGCTAGGTAGCTTGCAGTTTTACCCAAACAAATCGGCCATCACACCAGACCAGCTGGTTCGAATGTCTTCAAGCTTTAGATCTGCAACATCTTTGATTTCAACAAGTCCTGAGGTTGAGTCTGTGACACCAATGCGTAGGCAAGGAACATCTCTTGTTCCGCATAGAGCTTGGACATTCACACCGTCTTCTCTGCCAAATGGTACTGGTTTCGGTTTAAGACTCTGAGAGCAAAGAAGCTTTTTGGTCTATGTCGTCCTGGTAAATGACTTCACCACATCAACCCAGTCGCGACTCCATCCAGGCGTGCTCAGGCTTTATGGTGCTTCGAGGTTGCCGCGGGAATCATTTTTGCGCTTCCTGATCCATTGCTGCTCGGCGCAGAAAGCCCTGAGAGAGCTCTAGGGCAGCCATTCAGCATAGAGTCTTGTCGCAGTGTCATCCGAGATGGCAGGCCACCGTTCCATCCATGCGGTGCGCAAAGTTGCTGGAAGTTAGGGAACAGATCGTATCTCGGGTGGAATTAGAGGGTCGCAACGAATGGCTCGTTTAAGAGCATGTGCAAGCTGAAGTCGACTAAGAGTTGACGGTTGCGAGGCCTCGTCTCTATCGAGTGCCCGCGCGATTGAGTCGTACGCGGCAGATCTTGTTGTTAAACACGGTGAGTTCCTTGGTGGTGACTCGCAAAGTCTGACCCTAGCAAGACTCAGATCGGTTCCAGTCCGGCGAATATCGAATGCTATGC
>Ga0307935_1000741_pt1 | contig 13137 bp, 19 predicted proteins | sample OrgLakmetageno92_FD_201827 | JGI IMG/M metagenome (GOLD analysis project Ga0307935, IMG submission 201827) | Saline water microbial communities from Organic Lake, Antarctica - #92 | ecosystem: Environmental > Aquatic > Non-marine Saline and Alkaline > Saline | place: Antarctica: Organic Lake...
AAGAACTGCTCTATTCTAGGCTTGCCGTCCCACTCAAGATGCTTAAGAAACTCCATGTGAGGATCAACTTGTCTTGATGACATCAGTACATCAATGCCAGACAAGATAGAACTCTTTCTAAACTTCTCAAGTCCTAGACCTGCGTGGCTGCTTTGCAACAGTGGCATTAGTTTATTTACTAGCTCAGTGTCAGAGTAGGGCTTGCCTTGATATATGTATTGGTCTGATCTAACATCGTGGTGCAGATCTTTAAGGTCATACATCGCTCCCATAAGAGCAGAAGCATTGGACTCAGAAGGCTCTATTTTAAGCGTACCTGACTTTGTAAATGAATAGGCGACCTTTGATCTGTTTATAATCTCCTCGGCTGTATATGGAGTCTCAAGAGCGGTGGCACCTTCTCTTCTAATTACTGCTCCAAGGATAGCAAATATAGTCCCAGGTCCAATTGGTCCATACTTATCTGCTTTGGATACTATTGAACGAGCTTCGTCCTCATCTCCTGCAATATAGTTTTTGTTCATGGTCCACATATCAACAAGCTCATCTAGTATGTTCGGGTCATCGACTCCTGCTTTTAAAGCGAAGAGACCATCACGCCACTCTGATCTGTCTAGTGATCCATTAGATTGCAGCCACTTAAGTTTTGATTTAAGTTCTCCTAGCTGCACTTCAGTAAATGGAGTGTGAGCAGTGAAGGCAATACCAAGGGCAGGATTGTCGAAGGTCTTAGCATCCATTCCCCTATCAGATGATGTGGCCATAAAAGCTAGTAGTGATGGAGGAGCTTCTTGAATAGTGGTGAGATCACCTTTTAATATTGTGTATCCAGGTGAAGGAGGAGCACCAACCCAACCACGAAACTTCACATCAACTCCATCGGCAAGTTTTGCCGGAGGTCTAAATGTTTCTAAGTTAAGTCCTACTGGTAACGAGAAGTAGAAGTGATACCCACCTGATCCTGTCTGCACAGTATAGGTACTAGGTATCCCATTTTCTTCACAGAAGTTAGTCCAAAATTCCCGACCATCAAACTTATGCTGCTCTGATATAACATCGACGTCAATTACTAGGATGCCATTCTCTTTACACGGTATGCCTATGGCAGGAGAGTTTCTTTCTATTAGTTCTCTATAACTAAATGTATGTACGTCACTTCCAGAGTAGTCGTGAGACACTTTCGTTCCTGGAATGAAGCGTATAGCTTTTAAATCAATTGTATTGTTGTTCATTGTCTTCCCTAATCTATATGAATAATACTAAATCAAATCGTCAAGTGATGAGATGGTCTCTTCAGGATATACCTGCTCCTCTTTTCTGTCCACTAGAACAGGAATCTTAGTGGCCGCTTCAAGCAAAATCTCAGGCTTACCTGCTTTGATGTGAGTAACAATCATCCCTTCTTTAACACGCTTATGAATCTCACGCTGTATCTGCATCTCCATTTTTGTAACATCTGACTCAGTTACCAAACAATTAGCTTGACTACTCCCGTGCGCCTTGCCCGATACAGTAAACTCGTTGTCAGCTAAATACTTAAAATGAAATACTGGCAGTCCTAAAAAAGTTACGTTGCTCCTAGTCACTGCAGCAGCTACTATTTCTTTTGGTGTCATATTTTCTATATCCATATTTGGTTCATCCTCTATAAGCTTTGTAGCTTCTTCTTTGGTTATTTTTCTTTCTACTGTTTTGGGTTTATCCCCACGTAACTTAGCTGCTTTCTTTTGTCGCTTCTCTTCAGCAGTCTTATCGTCGTGGCATTGAACACAAAGTACCTGAAGATTATCGTAGCTGCACCATATACGAAAGAAGAACTCTCGAATATCTTCAGCAGTTTTGAATGAGCCTACCTTATCAATGTGATCCACATTAATTTCGTCTGACTTAAATAATTCTTTACACTCTTCACATTGGTACTTAACCCAAGGAGTCTTGTGCAACTTTCTTGACTTGGTATAGCGAGGAATAGTCTGCTTAAACTTATCAAGGTACTCGGACTTATACTTCGATCTAATAAATGCCTGTCTGAGCCCCGACCTTATAGCTGTTAAATCTTTTTGCTTGATCTTAGATGAGATCGTTGATGTTGGTGATTGCATCTTCTGTCTCCTCAGTAGGTCTAAAAGTTAATTCCTGTCCAATGACTAATCCAGTAAGGTCAAGGTTAAGTACTTCTGTCATCCAAGAAAGGTGGTGCATAGAGCATGGCTTTCCTTTTTCAATAGATGCAATAGTTTTATACTGCTCACCTGTAGCTTTAGCTAAACCTGCGACTGTCATGCCTTCTTTGTTTCTTGCCTGAGTAACCATTGACCCAAGTGCTTTATAAAATTTATTCTGATTTTCTTTTTTCATTTTAAAAACTCCTTTACTACTTTGCTAAGTGCGCTCATTGCACTAGCTTGCTTTCCAAAACGCCTGCCCTGCACAATCATAAACTTCTGTATTACTTGCTGTTCTTTTGCTTCTTCACTACTGCATCCAAACAGCAAATGACTTTGAATCTCTTTAGTATAAAGCTCCCTAAAATAGTCAGAAGCTACTATTTTTCTAATGAGTTCTACTGCCATTTGTTTTTTAGCTTTCTTTTTCTTAGCTCGGATACGCTTATTCATTTCAAGTACCTCACTCCGCTTCCGGTGTCTGCTGTTAATTTAATATTTTGTGCCCAGTAGGGAAGGATACACATTGTTTGATTGAACTCATCATCACGACCTGCCACTGCACTTGCCCAAACCTCATCGTGGACCGAAGTAAGTACGTCGAATCCTGCTTGGTCCAGGTTATACATTGAGTACGTAAGAAGGTCTCTCGCCGTTGCTGAAGTAACGTGCTCTGTAAGTAGCCCTCCATAAATATTCGTTCTGTATGGGATTCCTCCGTTACCTGGGACCATATAGTAAATGCTTTGAGACATGCGAGGAACTTTCCTTACTACTGTCTGACCATTTACTATTTCTACAATGTCCATTATTTTTTCTTCAACTTTTAAATGAGCATTATGATAATACAGGTACGACCCCGACGGTAATCTTATCTGCACTCCGGTATCAGGTGCTTGCATTGGCATTACGTAAAGCTTCTTATCACATAAAGCAGTAGCTTCTCCGTGGATAGCTTTCTTAAATGACTGCTCAAGGTCTTTCCAAAGCTTAGTAATAGGAGCGTTGACTTCACGATATGTTTTAATAACGTGTTTAGAAAAGTCATCTTCCATTATAATACCTGACAGCTTAGCAACTTGATCCTTAAACTTATCTGGACCCATGCCATAACCGCCCCCGAGGACAGAGTGTTTACCAATGGTACGCTCATCTGAATCTTTAGTAATAGCTTCTAGTGGCATATTGTATATCTTAACTGCCATCTCTTCATAAGCGGTCTTTGATACTTCACCCATGCCAGTGAGCCAATATAAAACTGTAGGTTCAACTTTACTAAAGTCACCACAGTATAGAAGTTTATCTTTTTCAACTATCCATATACGGCGAAGTAGGTTCTTTACAAAGTCAATAGGATCTTGAAGGTTAGGTATCATCGCTCTCACTTCTGAAGCAAGATCGTGGACATTTAAATCTTCAGGAATAGCATCTACTGCTGTGTTGCTTGGGCGTGGAAAGTTATGTATCTGAATACCTCGACCTGCAAACCTTTTTGTTTGGGCCATATGATATGCTAGAAGATTATAAAGCCTGTCGTTATGCTTCATCTCAGTAGCGCATTTAACTTTTGATATTGACGTTGATCCTGCAAGTGCCTTGAGCTTCAAAGCCTTGGCAGCAATTGGGTTTACATTGTCACATCTGAGCAGCATATCTCTCACAGTATCCGCTCTCAAGTTTTCAATCCAAGGGAAGTGAGGCTTAAACCAAGCAAGACACTTAGGTGACTTAGGTTTTAAACCAACAATGTCGAAGAACGATTGCTCAAGTCTTGGCATATTATCTTTGACGATTCCATCAAGGACATCTACTAGCTCAGTATCAATCATAATTCCTGTCAAGTTTCTTCTAAACGTCCACTCAAATATCCAACGCTCTGAAGTTGGAAGTGGTGGCAGTTTATAATAAACTTCCCTCAGTATCATAGTATCTATCTTTCCGTACCTTTCAAAAGCAATCCACTCTTCATCAGTCAGCTCCACAAATGCACCGTCACGTTTGGGCTTACACTGCTTGAGCATCATACGCCGACCTTCCTTATCCTTAGATACGTTTAGTCCTCTCATACGTGCACAGGCTTCTAGTGAGCCACCTGTCCTGAAGTGCTGAGACAGTGCCATAGTGTCGGTGATATTCTTAAGTGGTGGTCTGACAAGTGTTATTCCTTGCTTAAGTACCTGTCGTGAAAAAGCATAAGCCCATATCATAAAATCAAACTCAATATTAAATGCGTTGAAATTATATTTAGATGGGTTAATGATCACATCGACTAGTTCAGAAGGAAGAGTCTGACCAATACGCCAAGCCTTAACTGTGCCTGTTCTGCCAAACGCCCACGTAATAAGAGTAGCTTCGGTACTAATGTGAGTACCATATCTAACTGCCCCAACCTTTCTAAGATCAAGTCTACTACGTGTTTCAAAGTCAAAGTGAAAATCAATCATTACGCAAAATCCTGTGGATTGTCTTCAGTTACTAAAGTTAATCCCTGGGCTTCCATCTGATCTTTCATAAGTTCTTCTTCACTTACTTCAGACTCTTCTAATGGAATCTCAGCTTGTGCAGCTCTAGGACCGTTTTTCTCAACGTCTTCGATGTGCAACATAATACTCTCGAGATCTTGCTCAATCATCTGAAACTGGTAGCACTTAAACTTCTCGTTAATCTTAATCATCGTCGCTCTGAAGATGCCACAAGTGTCATTGATATTCTCAATAACTTTTTTCATCTTAACTAGATCAGCCTTCAATGCGTCTTCAGCTTCTTTCTTCTTTTGATTATTGTATTTTTTAGTTTTCATCTCTTACCTTCGCACTCTATGTGCTTAAATTTTTCTTCCCAAAACTCATCACCAGTAACATCATCGCAACCTTCATTCGTACAATGCTCCATGTACGCCCTAGAGAACACTTCAAATAGACAGTCGCTTTCTTGGTGATTAAGCAAAAATCTCTGCTCTCTGTCTTGTGGGTCGGTATCAAAACTCATATTCCCTCCATCACCGCATAACGGTTACATTGTTTTAATGAGTTCTTTTAAATCATGTATTTCTTCTCTTAATTTTCTAGTTTCAGCCAATTGAGGGTTTTCTCTTTCCCATATTTCTTCACCTTTTAAATTGTGCCCACACCACCAATCACAACTTTGCATTGGGTGTGCCCCACACTCACAGTCAGTCATTTCATTCTCCATACCCATAAGGGTTATTTAAATTAAGAAAGCAGACCTAGAATCTCTTTCATCTTTTTTATATTTTGACCTTTCACGGCGAAGCCAATCATTCTAGCAGCTTCATCAAACTGAGATTCGCTAATAAAGCTCTTCTTTTCTTCAACTTCATAAATTATAGTAATCGGATATTTATATTTTCCCTCGGCTATACTTAGAAATGTAGCTCCTACTCTTGGGTTTTTATCGTCTACGTCTAAGATGTTTTCTAACTCGTATTTCTCGCAATACAACGTAGCTTCTTTGGTTATTCTGCTCATTCTTTCTCCATACCCATAAGGGTTAGTTATATTGTTTTTGCTCGCTTGTCCCACGTTTTTGATCGTGGGGAGTGTAGCTATTATCCCAATCATTCCAATCAACTTTGTTCATCGCTTCTAAGCACTCAAGATGCTCTCTATTGCTTTGAAATTCTCCGTCAAAAACTCCACTCCTTACTGATTGTTTTTCGCCAATTAATATATCCTCACCACACCAAGAACATATATGTACTTTTCTACCCTTCACAGTCTTAGAGGATAATTCGGTGTAACTCATTCTTTCTCCATTGCCTTACTAGGCTTTAATTAAATTAGCGGTTTTACTTTCAGCTTGTATTTCTCTCATAAAGAAACAAGACTTACAGGTACAGGGTACGTCGCCACCCCTACACTTTTTGCAACTTATTTTAGAGACTAGTTGCCAAAGTCTTTTTAGTTAAACGTACTGAGTAGTTGAAGCTGCTCCGTTTGATCTAAGACTCTCTACATAGAAGCAAAGGTCTTGAACAACGTGAGGTAAGAACTCGTCGCTTAGCTCAGAGATTCTAACTTTAGGTGCTCCGAACTTATCAAAGATAGCTTGGATAGTTGGCATTACTTGCGCATCTGCCACACCTAATTGCTTCATTTCGTTAACTGCCGCTGTAGCTTTAGCAATAAGCCCTGCTTTATCAATATTAGATGCAGGTCCTTGTGCTACTGGTGCAGCAGGAATAGCTACGGGAACATTAGCAATAGGTTCTGGTATTGCTTGAACTGGTACTACTGGTTGAGCTGTCATAACTGAAGCAGCAGTATCAGTCGGAGCAGTCGTAGGTTTTGATGCCTCTTCTACTGCAATCTTAGCTGCTTTTTCTTCAGCTTCTTTCTTAGCTTTCTTGGCTTTGTTGGCAGCTTTAGTCTTCTTGGCTTTTTCAGCAGGGCTTAGTTCATCAGTAGTATCTTCCTCTATTTCTTTTGAAGAAGTTGATACTGATACCGTCGAAGATGCAGTTTTATTTACATCTCCGAGTTTACTTACTGTTTCAATTAGCTCAGCTACAGTTTTAAATGTCATTTCTAGTTTAATCATTTCCTATACTCCTATACGTATGGGTTATTATTTGTTGGTGGCGTGTACTGCTGTTGCTGCTGCTGCTGTTGGTCTTGAGCAGGAGCTTGAGGAGCAAACGGGTTGTTCTGCGCAGGTGCTTGTGGTGTCTGCGCAGGTGCTTGCGGTGGCTGATACTGTGGCGCTGGAGCAGGAGCAGCCTGTGGTGCCGGGTTAGCTTGAGGCACTTGTGCATACGGATTGTGTTGTGGTGCAGGTGCTTGTGGTGCCGCTTGGTACGGATTATTCTGTGCAGGTGCTTGTGGTGCCACCTGACCATTTTGTGCCATAGAAGTATTACCTTGCTGAGCAAGTCCCATGTCAGCTTGGAAGTTGCCAAACACTGTATTAGGATCTACTTGTGCAGCTCCACCTTCAGCAGCTCCACCTTCTAGTAGCATTACAGCAGAGATATTAACTCCGATGCCTCTCTTACCACCTTTTTGACCGTTCATATTATAGAACGTGATGTTCATAACTGCATTTCTACCTGAGTAAATATCAGCTTCGTTCATTACTGGCTGTCTTGCCTGATCAACTACTACTGGCTGAAATTTTTCCCCTGAAGATGCGTTAACCCAAAAGTGTCCACGAACATATTCAGGATTTCCTTTACCATCTTCTCTTTGGTATGTGTCGAAGTCCTTGATTGGTTCAATAATTCTAGGGATACCTGGGTGAAAAGTTTGTTTTGCTGCTTCAAGAAACTGAGTAATTTTCTGCATAGTTTCTGCATTTACTTGTGAGTTCTTAAGCCATGCAAACATTACACTAAACTTAGGTTGCTCATTTTCTCTTTTTGCTCTTGGGCTCAACAATACGGGATGAAATACTCTTCCTTGTAGTGTAAAGCTTTGCTTAAAAAATTGTTTCTCTTGTTCTGTAGCCATGATTTCTCCTTATGACATTGATATACTTTTTGCAAAGTCGCTCATCGAGTTGATGATCTTTTTCTCTGTTTCATCTAAAATTTTAACTTCTTTCGTAATTTTCTTTTTAAGTATTGGGTCTAAATTTCCTTTACCTACTTCCTTCTCGAGCTGTCCAAGTGTTTTAAGCTTGGTAGCACTCACTACTCTATACGGGTTGATGTCAGGGAACAAATCTATAATCATCGCTGCTGAATCTGCATCATCTACTGAGTTAAATTCCCTGTTTCCATATCTATTAGCTATTGTAACTCCAGGAATATGTTCACCTGCTGCCATTCTGTTTAAAAAATCTTCCTTACTTTGCTCTACTACACTTTGAATAATAGGAAGAAGTGTCATTAGTTTTACTATTGCTTCATCTCTTTTAACTTTGCTAACTACTGTATCAGGTACTAAGTTGCTATCTGCCATAAACTTAGCAAAGTTTTCTTGTACTAATTGGAGAGGCTTGTTAACTATTAACTTACATCTTTTGCTCTCATCTTTAGCTTTACGTGCAGGACACCAAAAACAGTGACTACCTTCTTGAGGTTCATTATCATTTCTCTCACTCTTTTTTATACTTGCTTGAATTGAACCTAGTGATTGATACAACTCAGTTATTGGATAATATATTTCTTTCACAGCAGGCTCAACTCGAGGTTGATGAACTACTGCAAATATTCCATAGTCAGCTTTAACTTTATCTATATGCCTAGCAATACCTGCTGCATAAACTTTTAATTGTTTTGAACTAGCTGATACTGGGCGACGACCGTATTTAAAGTCAATAACTACTGAAGCATTTTCTCCAATGATTATAAAGTCACCAGTACCGTAGCAGCCAAACTCAGGAAATACTGGTATCCCTCGCTCCTGGCCGTACCACAATACTTTTCCTACCTTATCAGTATTCATCCAATATGTGCAGACATCAAAGAACTCAGCAGCAGCGTCCATCATCTCAGCACCCTTATCTGGGTATTTTGCCATATCTAGCTGCAAGTCTAATGGAAAGCTTAAGCCAATCATCTGCTCTCTGTAATAGGCTTCACAGACAGCGTGAGCAGTCGTTCCTTCTTCAGCATATTTATTGCTTTCATTTGGAATGTCTTCACTAGCTTTTACTGAATACTCGCAGCCACCCCACCATCTATCTGCCGACGAAGGTGAATATTTTGCGTGATCAGCAGGCTTAACGAAGCTTTGCAAATTCGGATGAATTGTCATTTGTGTATTATTTGTCATGTCTTACTCCCGAAGTTATTGTAGTAACTATTTTATTTTAAGTCAAGGGTTTTGAAATATTTTTCTTTAGCCTTTTCATATTAATGTATCCAGTGAAACTACGCCGTTACTTAGTAATAGATCCTCAACTGTCGTAGTCGCAGCTTCTTTAGCTCTTACTATCCCTAAAATTCTCTGGTCGTTTACACCACTTGTAAGAAAGTGATGGAAGGTAGGTCTCTCCTGTCCTTGCCTAGCCGTACGTGCAATTGCTTGCTGTAAAGCTCCATCAGTCCAAGGGTATCCATGGTAAACAGTATGAGCACAGTTTTGCAAGTTCAACGACTCTGACCCACATTTAAAACTCATGGCCAATACTCGCACCTTCCCTTCCTGGAAGTCTCTTAGGTTCTGTGATCTCTCATCTGCACTTTCAGCTCCGGTTATTATTCTCACGTGCTTTTTGTGCTTATCTCTAAGTTCACGTAAAGGAGAAGTATAGCTTGAGAACACTACTAGTTGCTCATCGGAAGTAGCAATAAAGTCTTTAACCCAGTCAAATAGATAGGGAGCTTTTGCCCTAGCAAGTCTCTCAAGCAGTGCCATATATGCTTCAGGCTTTTCTATATCAGCATCGGCGAGTAATTTATCATCATCGAGGTTTAGATCAATGTTGTTAAAAGTTTTATCTGGAAGATCAAGGCAGTCACTAACTCGTCTAAAATGTACAAATTCTTTTAGTAACTGATTAAGCATATCTTGATTAGCTACTCCACGGTGAGTACTGCCTGATCTTTCTTCTTTCTTTCCTGTCTTAGGGTTATATTTTTCAAATACACGCTCTTTACGCTGAGAAAATGTCTCTTTCCACTGCTTAAACCTGTCACTATCACGAAGTCTAGCAGCACAGTCAATGAGATTAGGTGATGTACAAAGTGCCCACGTAGTATAAAGTTCAAAAGCTCCATTAGGCATTGGAGTACCCGAAAGAGTTAGTATTTTTCCATGAGCAAACTGCCCATTGACCTGCCCTATAGTCTCTAGTAGCTGCGCCAGTACTTCGACTCTATTAGTATCAGGTGATTTAAGGTAGTGACTTTCATCAAATGCAATCAACCTAACATCGGCGTATTTTATTCTTTTAACTATATTATGAAGCTGCGAATAAGGTGCAAGTATCATATTACTTGATATGTCCGGCGTATGCTTATTGCACTCAACTTTCCAAGTAGGAATAGCTGATTTAGGTACAATAACTAGAAACTTTGGAGATAAAACACCTAAGTCACGCAGCTCTTTTATCTTCTTTCTAGCAAGCCACAAAGTACTTAGAGTTTTTCCAAGTCCCATGCCGTGCCACAGCAAAGTTCCCATCATCTTAGAAGATTCGTGGAAATCCATTGCTTCAGACTGATGCGCTCTAGGCTTTGCAATGCTGCTCATAAATAAGCTCCCTCAAAATCTGATATGTATAAAACAAACCACATTAGTATAAAAAGTAGTAGCACCGCTATAAAATCTTTGTTGATATTACGCATGACTAGCTTACCACCGCTCGTCTGAAACATGTTTCCCAAAGCCACAGTCTTCTCCAAGTTCTATAGCACTCAGTTATATATTTAACTGTAGGTACTGGTATTGGCGCAGGGTCAGTGTTGTGTGTGCCACTGTAGTACTCTCTAAACCACTTGTTAATTAGGTATGGCAGTGACTCTTTAAACCAAGTTCCTGAGTGTCTTATGCCTAACATATGGCTCCATTCGTGAGCAATATTGTTCCCTTTATCCTCTTCGGTTGCATTATCAAAATATTTACCATTAACATGAAGAGTAGGTTTCATAGGCATAATCCACCCCACTACTTTTGAATACCATGAGTAGTATCTATCTACTTTTAAATCCAACTCGAAGTCTCGTATGCCGTTCCATTCTTCAGCTCCACTCATAAATAAGTCATACAACTCATCGTTACTCATTCTCTTAGTAACGCTGTTTTGGCTTTCACCTCTTAAAGCAAGTAAATTTGTGCTCATAAGTTTGTCATAAAAGAAGTTACTGGCATAAAAATTTAATACCATACCTGAAGCTACGATTGTTTCTGCCTCGAGTTTGCCACTCATATTGGTAGTTTCTACATTAATTGCGTTTATTCTTTTCATATCTTAGCCAATTTATATGTTTTCATTTCATTCTCCATACCCATAAGGGTTATTTAACTTCATTCATTAAACACTTTAATCTTTCAAGTAAATCCCAAGCGGTTGTGTACCACTCTCTTTTTAAACCGACCGATAATAGCTCTCGACCTGTTTTGTCATAAACTACCACAGGCATTATATCTGGGTTTACTAAGTTAAATTTTTTTATTGTTATTATCCTATCTTTAAGAACAATCATCTTCATTCATTCTCCATTGCCTTACTGGGCTTTAATATTTTTAACTTAAGTTTAAATCATATTGAATAAATAGCTTTATAACATCACCATATAATCTGGTAGTATCTTTAGAGTATCTGTTTTGTGCACCAATATCAGAAAAACTTCTCAACCACTCATCACTTGTTTTTGTCATGCAACCAATCTTAAAATAGTAAGTCTCCTTATGCTTAAAGTAAATTAACAGATCTCTCTCACCAACAAAGGTTAAAATCCCTTTAGTTCCATAAAGATCAGCTCCACAAAGATTAGCTCCATAAAGATTAGCTCCATGAAGATCAGCTCCATGAAGATCAGCTCCATGAAGATCAGCTCCATGAAGATCAGCTCCACAAAGATTAGCTCCATGAAGATCAGCTCCATGAAGATCAGCACCATGAAGATCAGCATCATGAAGATCAGCATCATGAAGATCAGCTCCACAAAGATTAGCTCCATGAAGATTAGCTACATTGAGATTTATTAATGTTTCACCTGTTAGTTTGTGTTTAATTTTCATTCATTCTCCATTGCCTTACTCGGCTTTATTTATTTTGAAGCCTCAATATTTCTCTCTCTTTATCACAGCATATTCTCTCTAAATCTTTAATTTCTTGCTCATAATTATTCATAACTTTATTTATTCTTTTAATAACATCCTTGGCAACAGCATCATCGAATAAGATTGAAAAACCACGCATTGCTCGGGCTAATTTTTCTTTATCTTTTGTTATTTTCATTCTCACTCCATTGCCTTACTAGGCTTTATTTATTATAAGATTATTAACTTAAATAATTGAGTCTAATGTTTTATTTTCTTTTTTAGGTTTAACAATCCCTATTCTTTGAGCAGTAATATTGGCCAAAGAAGCTCTTTCTTCCATAGTTGGGTAATTGTTGTTAGATATAGGTCTTATGATTCTTACTCTATTCTTATTTATCATAACATTTTTAACTTCTAACCCACCCATATTTAGTATTGCTACTACAGCCCCTCTAGTTCTAGTATTGTTTAACTTGTTCTGTAGTCTAAAGTCATTAATGCTTACCATAAAATCATTTAAAAGTTCAACGGTTCTGTCAAAGTCGAAGTTGGTATCTTCTGCTATTTCAAATATAGCAGATATGTATTCAACCCAACCTTCATTTGTAAGCTTTAAGTGCATTGATCTAGTTATTTTATGGTCTTTATACACTTTGTAGCTTTTATTTAATTGGAGAGACTTTCTTTTAAGCTCAACGCTCAAGCCTCTTCTAGCACCTAAGTCGAACTTAGCTGACTTAAGAAAAGTTACCACGACTTCTCTCAAGTCTTTGTCAGTTATCCCAAGCATTATTGAATCAATATTTTTTAAATGGCTAACTCTTCTAAGATCACTCATGTCTATATCTCCTTAATCTTAGTCAACCTTTCAATATGAAATATTCCAGGGTCTACCTTCACTAAGTATCCAGTGATCTGATAAACTTTTCCTGATTTTATATCGTCGGAGTTATCACAAGTGAGATGATAAACCTTTGTCCCTTGAAGAACATCACGGTAAAGCAAATTAGTTAGCATCTTTCCGCTAGCTGCATTCTTAAGCTTTATTGCCTTCGCCACGACTGTTACTTTGTTAGGAGAGTATGTACCTGTAGCATTGCCATTGACGTTCATGCGATCAACTTTAAATATAGTCTCCTCACCTTGAATGTCGAAGCGAGCTTTACCCTCACCACACTGCTTAAGGTGTACGCTCATAACATCGCCACTTGGTTGATGAACAATTTGCACGTAGTCTTTGCGCTCTCTTGATAGTCCTATTGATAGTGGCATTACTTCGAGTTCCTTTCACCATTAAT
>Ga0307935_1000744_pt1 | contig 13119 bp, 16 predicted proteins | sample OrgLakmetageno92_FD_201827 | JGI IMG/M metagenome (GOLD analysis project Ga0307935, IMG submission 201827) | Saline water microbial communities from Organic Lake, Antarctica - #92 | ecosystem: Environmental > Aquatic > Non-marine Saline and Alkaline > Saline | place: Antarctica: Organic Lake...
TAATTTTCCAACTCTTTAGGGAAATTTTGCAGATTTGGTAAAGGTGCTATAATACAATGGAGCCAAGGAAACAAAAGGTCCCCTGTAACACCAAACCTTGGCTCACGTTGCAGTGGGCCTTTTGTTTTGCACATTGAAAATTGCTCTGGACGGTTTAAGACGAGGTATGTTTTGTCGTTCTTAATTCGTATATGAGCATTCAGCACTAAAACAGTGATTTACGGGAGCCTCACTGTTTATGTAATTGATTAAGGCAATGTGATTGGAACTATACTTAAATATAGTTGGCTCCACTTCACTACACGTACTAGCGGTGACAGTCCTGGTTGCATGACAGATTGGTATTTTTGTGATTGTATTAAAGAAATATGGATAAACTAAAATTAAGTACCGCCCAATCAATAATCATTGGTAGTATTATCATTGGTGGCGTTATCTTTGCTACATCAGGAAACAGTAACGGAACTGAAGTGGATAAAGTATCCACGATAAAAAATGATTCAATAATTAGCGAAACAGAAGTAAAGGATGACTCCACGTCGCAAATTGATCCATTTATTGAAGATGATACAAATCCAGTAACGAATATAGTTAAATACAAAGTCCAGTCTGTAGTTGATGGTGATACTGTTAAATTACTAGTTGATGGGGCCTCTGAATCAGTACGTCTTATAGGGATAGACACTCCAGAAACTGTTCATCCTTCTAAACCTGTAGAGTGCTTTGGTTTAGAAGCGTCTAAAAAAGCAAAGGAAGTCCTTGCTGGTCAGACAGTAGGACTCGAGAAAGAACCCACACAGGGTGAGCGAGATAAATACAACAGATTGCTAGGATATATAATTCTTGAAGACGGGACTAATTTCAATAAATTGATGATAGAAGAGGGATATGCATATGAATATACATATAGTGTTCCATATAAATATCAAACCGAGTTCAAACAAGCTCAGGCGGACGCTGAAGCTAATAAGCGAGGATTATGGGCTGATGGTGTTTGTGAGGAAGAGCCTGTAGTTGTTGATTTACAAAAAGCCAGACTTTCTCCAGCTGAGGTTCCGACTTCTGCTCCTTCGGGCTATGTATGTAGCTCAAACACATATAACTGCTCTGATTTTTCTACTCACAATCAAGCTCAAACCGTATATGAGGCGTGTGGAGGAGTAAATAATGATGTACATAGACTTGATAGAGACGGGGATGGTTCAGCGTGTGAGACTTTACCCTAAAGCTATGAAAACAACATTTATTATTCTTACGTTCCTCTTTCTCATCAGTCCCATAATTGGGTTAGCTCATCCAGGAAACACAGCTTCTGACGGCTGTCATTATTGCAGAACCAACTGTGCTAAATGGGGAGAGACAGAAAACGCTAGGCACTGTCATAATAGTAAACCCAGTAGTAATTATTCTAATTCAGCTAGTAAAACTAATGACAGTGACAACTCATGGATGTGGTGGGTCGGAGGAGTAGGGCTTGTTGGTTATTTTGCCTGGGCAGGAAGAAAGGAATAGTAATAATCAATGACAAATGAATTTAATTGATAAAATTGTTTGGGTCTTTGTAGGAACACTTCTTCTGCCTATATTGTATTTAAATCATTACCAAGGGTCATATTTCTACTCCGTAATAACTGGAGAGGAAGGCTCATATTTCATAGGGGAAGACTGTTCAATTTCACGGACAGAGTGTGAACATAAGTATTTTCAAAACTATCTAGACAAGAGAGCTTCAATAGAGGGAAAAAACAGGAAATATTTTGAGCAAATCATTATTGCTGAAGATCAATATGGTTACTCAGGTAATTGTCCCTGTCCTTATGATTCCGATAGTAGAGGGGGTAGCTGTGGGAGTCGCTCAAGTTATTCAAAAGGAGGCACAATCTCTTATTGCTATGGTGATGATATATCAGACCTAACTATTTCCCGTGAAAAACAATCTAGAATTAGTGTAATTAATTCACAACTAGATAACTCTGTTCAAAAAGCCATAGATGTTTACAAGAATAAGATGACTCTATACATAATTATATTCATATATATTTGTTTCTTTTTTCTATGTAGATACGAAACAAAAAAATCTAAATACATTAAATAGGTATAGACATTATTGCTGAGTGATAGAATAAAAAAATGATCAATCATAACAACCTTGAGCCTTTAGAGGGAGGTTATATCAAGAAAGTCTTATGGGGCATTTTCTCGTTTTCAGTGATCATACTGTTTTTGTTCTTAGTTGAGGGTTTAGTTTTTCATGACGAAGTTCCAATACCAAACCCGTCAAAAATTGTAGTTGAAGGACAGGGTGAAGGCCTTGAAGAGTCTGACCTTACCCAGGAAGAAATAGATGAGCTTATACTAAATGACCCTAGCCGCATTTCTATATCCGAAGCTGAAGAACTTATCTTAAAATATTCCAAATCCCTTACTAAACCTGAGCAGGTCAAGTCATTTTTTAGACAGATGGTTCTTGTCAGATGTGATATTGAAGGGGAATTGAGTGAGGGTTCGGGGTTTCTTGTCCGTGATGATGACGTCGACTCAACGATTTGGAATGTTTATACAAATGCCCATATTACAAATGTAGACCCAGCAAAAGTCAGAATGTGTATGGTTTCTGTACCCAGAGTCGCTGGAGCTGATGTGTCAGATAATGAGGCTGTAGATAGGTATGAGACCGCAATGGTAAAGGTGGCAAGAAATTACCCAGACGTTGATTTCACCGAACTTAAGATAATTGACCCTGGTAAACTCCCGGATGCTTCACTCAGAAAGTGTCTACCAGGTGAAAATTCTTTTTTAGATAGAGTGCTGGTTTTGGGATATCCTTCTGGCCTCACCGTTACAAGCGGTGCAATTATGAGTTTTCCAGAAGAAGGAATCGTTGAAACGTCGGCAAAAGCTTACCCTGGAAATTCTGGTGGTTTAGGTTTTAACTTGAGTAAGGATTGTACGATTGGCATTGTCGCATGGTCAGAAGAAGAGACTTACTCGGCCTGGATACAGACTTGGGAAATGTTGGGAATTTGAGAGTCGAAAGTGAAACCTAACTAGCTATAATCTTCATTCCCTTAACTTTACGTTTTGATAGAGACACCAGTGGCAATCTCTCACTAATAGCTTTGTAATACTTAGAATGAGTGGGGTATTCAGCCATAGCTATCTCTTTTGTAGTGATTATAGGCACTGTCATGGTTACCTGACTACTTTTTGAGGGACCACCGCCACGAGGGTTGTCCTTCAAAACATTTACATTGGCAAAGTTAAGCTGAACTGTCGCCATATTGTTTGCTAGATTGATATCTATGCTATTAACGAAGATTTGTAGAATCTGCATTTTTTTTTCATAAGAGGCATTTTCTATGTTCTTTTTGTATTGTTTGAATAATTTCTTGAGTTTTACTTTTCCATCCACCTGCTCTTCTTTTGATAAGAGAGTTCCTACTAGGTTAGTTTCTTCTTGAACTAGTAAGTTTAGCTTTTCATCTATAATCTTAAGCTTTGTTTTGTACTCTCGACTATCAATTGAACCGACATCGATGAAGGCTATATTTAACCTTTGTCTGTCTTTGTCCAGCTGTTCTCGCTTCAGTCGTACTGACTCCAAACTTTCTTGCTTAGATTCATCTGTATTTTGAGAAGCGTGTCTTTCAAGCTTCCCAAAAACAATCTCGGGGTTTAGTAGTATTTTTTCTAGTGCATACCAGATTGGCATAAGTCTTGATTCTGAAACACTCCCACAATACTTACACTTTTTAGAGTCAGCTAACTTAGATTCTCGTCCACTCTGTATTGCAAGATAGAACCTTGATCCATTAGCTGTTTTGCTTGTAGGTTTTGCAAAGCCACCACGAAACTTATATCCGCAATCTGAACAATGTAGAAGACCTGAAAACATATAGTCACGAATCTTCTTTCTTGCAGCTAGTTCAGAATTACGTTTGAGCTGTCGTAGGGAAGATAGATACATCTCTTCTGAAATGATTGGTAGGACACTTACTGCAACCCATTCACTTTCAGGGTTCATGTTCTTAGGGTCTGTTGCCATTTTAAAGTTCCTTGGACTTTTCCTATATTTTCCGAGGTATTTAACACCCGTGTAGGTATCATTTGAAAGAATACGACCCAGTGTACGTGGATACCAAAGACCAGTAGTAGTTTGTCTACTGCTGGGTCCTGTCTCTTGAGTAGGTATCTTAAGTTCGTTTGCTCTGTGAGCTATTTCTCTCAAAGGCAGCTGATCGTATACAAGCCACTCATAAAATTGCTTCACCCATTTTGCTTCATCCTCCTTAATTTCAAGTCTCTGTGTTTCTTTGTTGTATTTATATCCATAAGCAGGTGACCCAAATACCCAAGTCCCTTTCTGAGCTGACATTTTCCTACCAGCCGTTGTTCTCTCAACAATGTTATTTCGGTCCATTTCAGCAGTAGCTCCTAAAAGCTGAACCATATAGTTTCCGATAGTTGTAGAAGTATCAAAAGGCTCAGTTGCAGATATAAGCTTGACTCCACAGGCTGTAAGCCGTTTTACGACTCCAAGAGTGATGTAATTATCACGAGCGATTCGATCAATTTTATATACAATCAACGTATCAAATTTTCCTGCCTCAGCATCCTCTAGCATTTGCTTGAGCTGAGGGCGTTTGTCGGGTGGTAGTGTACCGCTAAGACCTTCATCTGAATAGATACAATCATCACTGATCTCAAAATCTTTAAGAGTTGCTAAAGCGTTATTCTTTTCTTTTTGTACATCAAGACCGTATCCATTTGCGACTTGTTCCTCGCTAGACACTCTTAAATATTGAGCGCATTTTTGTTTTATTTCCATAGGTACCATAAAGGGACAGCCTGGTTACCTAAGACGCTTTTTCCGAAGAATAGCCATTTCAGCAAGCTGCCCCTTTTTAGCAAATATGGCATTAAAAAACTTCGGATATTGATAACGGCCTTAGGTAACATATAGATTATACATCATTCTTTTCTAATAATTTGAACAGTTGGCACCAAGCAGCATCTTCCATCTCTGGAGAGATATTCTCATTTAAAACTAATGTTGTTTCTAATTCTTGCTGCATTTATAATTAACTGTTTACTTCTCCTCAATCATTCCTTTGTAACGTTGGGTTCGATACTCAATACCTAAACAAGTACGACAGCCAATTTCTTGATTCATGGGGTGCACAAACAACACCCCTTTTCTTTCTTTACATAGTGGACACACAAACCAGTGTCTAGTACCGCCAAAGCCTGTAGTAGAGGTTGTAAAGTCTATTGGTGTATCAAACATAGACAGTTCTGACGACAACAAAGCTTCTTTCAACTGTGCCTTTGCACGTGTAATGTATTCAGTCATGGTGATTTTCCTACACTCATCTACTAAAAATACTTTTCCTAAATTATTTGGTTTCATTGTTTTTCTGTTGGCTATTAATTTGTTGGTTTTGCGATACAAAAGCCGTATTTGCCCTGATGTTCATCTCTATTTGTGGTGATTTGAGCTGCTTGAGCGTCATCAAAGAAGACAAGTATTGACGATGAACTCGGTCAGTTTGTTTGCTCAAATTAGCGATATAAACGTTCCTATTCTTGGTTATATCCTTACACTGCAATTCGTTGTTTAGACGCCTAGAATTGTCTAAATAGCGCACATAAGAGGCTGTTATTGTTGATGCTAGACTCTTTTCGACCTCAGTTTTGCAGTCATATTGATTGATGATTTCTGTGGTGAGTTGCTTTGCTAAGCCACGATATTGCTCTGAGAAAGTCTCCATCAGATTGCAGTGGTATTCAGACTCTCTAATTCTCATGAGTTCCATTGCGGTCTCACTGACAGACGCATCTATCTCATCACTCCTATCGCCAGACAGAAGAGCGGGAATCAAGTCCTCAGCCATTTTCTTCATGATTACCTTCTCGTCACATTTGATAGCTAAACCTGTCTTGATGAACGTGTGAACTTGTTTATCTGTCATAGGCTTAGTGACTTCTTTTGTTTTCTTCTTTGTCTGTTTAGGCATAACTAAGACGTTTTAGAGCTAGCAAAAGGATTGGCCTCTGGATCGTTTGGATCAATCATAGGTAGGTTCTCTACAACATTCACGACGTGCGCAACATTCACTTCTTCACCGCTAATATCTTCATCGGTGATTCCATAACGTTCTTTCCACATATCTAGACGCTTTCGATTACGTTTGATATTGAGCACAAATCCTTTGCGGGTCTTCTCAGTTTTGAGTTGTAGTTTGGCTCGTAAATACCATCCAACCTTTCTCGGTTGCAGCATGTCATCATCAATATCCGTTTCTTTGTTTAGTTCTGTAGTGATGTCTTTAACTGTTGGTTCAGTTGCTTTGTGTTGGTGTTCTAGCCTCAAAACGGCATAGACTATATCGCTCTCCCAAGACATGCCGCGGTCAGTTACCAGCTCATTGTTGTACTGAATAATGAACTGCTTTAATCGCTCTCGAATAGTCTGATCTTTGATGATCGTGAGTAGAGGTACGACGATTTGATTTAGTCGAGGATGAATCCCTGTAATAATCTCCTCACGCTTTTCAAGTGGTTTGAAATAATTATCAAAACGCCACATCAATAGTTTGTTTCTGATTTGCTGTGCTTGTTTATAAAACGACTCATCCAGTGTCCGTGGGATGTCACTACGCAGTGAACTAGACCCCATGTCTTCCACCAAAAACCGACTTTCTAGGGCTTTATCTTTGAACGTCTCACGAGTGGCGACAATCTTTGGGCCAAACACTTCAAAGGTCTTGATCTCGAACGTACCTTTGCCTTCTGAGCGTAGTACTGGCGTGCCTCGCTGGTACCCAGTGTTCAGAACCTTCACAATGTCAGAGGTCATGTCAGACTGCCCAAAGTCAGCTTCATCTAGTACTAGTGTGCCTTTTGATTCATCGAGAATTCGGAAGATGGGACTCACAGTGGTGGCTCCAGCCGTAAAAATGGGCTTGTATGCCAGAGAGCCGACGGTGTGTAGCAAACGTGATTTACCGCTCCCAAAGTCGCCAATAGCACGTAGATACGGCACTTCATTGAATCGGTCATAGAGCCAGGTAAATAGAACGTAGTATGTTGCTATCTGCTCGAATACCTCTGATACGTCTAGGTATTTATGGATAAACGTTTGGATCTCTAGCAGGATCTCTGCCTCGTTTGTATACGGTAGTGGTTGTGACGGAAATAGTATGACTTTCTTTGATACTAGATCGTTTATGGCTGGCAGTGGTGCATAGAGTACGCCGTTGTGCGTAACCTCTTCTATATCTGAGGTAACATTTCCAGCTTTATCAGAGCTATAGAACGCGGTCTTTTGAGATTGATTGTCATACACCATCTCATAAAGTACGTCGTCTGCTAGTAGACCCGTTTTGTATACGGGCTTCTTTTCGTTAGTTAATTTCATATAATGAATTGAATGAATGGTAATTAGCGTTGCATACCCCGAATCCGACGAATAAGCACCTGTCTTTGTGTGTCGTGATCTAGTAAACAGCCTCGCAAGCGGCGTTCAAAGTAATGGGCAATAGTTTCTTCAAGTAGTTCGTTGCGCTCAAATGTAAAATAAGCTTCGTTTGTCTCCTCATCCCAAGTGCAGTTTTGTAGTGGAATTTTATTGATGATGTATGCTGCCGCTTCTGAACTATTTTTAGTTGTGTATGTCTGTTCGTTAGGAACGAGGGGTATGTACGTGTGTGTCATGTAATGTAATTAATTTGGTATGACCACATTAAATAAAAACCTCCTAAGGAGGAGAAGCGATTTAAAACCAGAGGTTTTGCATATAAAAAATATCCTTACTATAAAGGCTTATTTAGCAGAGTCTTAGAAAGAGAGGTTTAGTATTGTAAAATTACCTCTTTCTTTCATAAAGAAATACAGTTCCACTATCGTAACTTCTAGACAAAGATAATTTAGTTTTGACACCATTTTTTCTTAAATAAGTCATTAGATCTTTAACTCGACTTTGTAAAATAGGGTACATCTCATCATCAGACATGTCTGATTTGTTGAGGTTGTTATTATTTTTTGAGCGTTCAGTAGTAGTTTCTTTGAAAGTAACGGTAACGCTTTTCTCTTTCCCTAGGGGCAATAGAGTCTTTAGCAAAAGTTCAATGGTTGTACCTTTGTTAATTTCAATTTCTTTCTTATTTATATAAAAAACACCTGGACCACTCTCATAATAGATCGTGTCCCGAGAAGCATTATGCTTTGCGTCACTTGGTGTAGCGGGGATTGCTCCCTTGACTGCATCAGGGTCATTAGTAAATCGTAAAAAATTCGGTAATAGTGTGATGTGGCAGTTGTGGGTATAGTTTTCATCTTCATGAAATGACCAGTTATTGGTGATGTTATTTATTTTGAGAATCTCTGCATAGTGTAGGGAAATAACTGTGTGAAAGAAAAGCATATCTTTCTTTCGATACCTTTCTCGCATGTATGAACTTGTAATTTCTGAAGGTGATGTATTTGGGAAGTCTTCTACAAAAATATTTTTAATTATAAATTTATCCCCGTATTTTCGCCATTGTTCCAATAAGTGATCCAATAGGATCTTTTCCTGAAAGTCATATGTCGCCATATTTAAAGGAGACTCAATTGTGGCTTCTCGGATTCTATATTGTTTCGTACTCTTTAATAGTTTGTTTGCTTTAAAAAGGTCAATATAATTCTGTATGTCCTGCTCCATTTTAGCCTTAGTTTCATCAGTCAGACATATTTTGAATGACGTATAGTTAAAACATACACCAAGTAGGTCGCTTAGTGACTTGTTTGTCTCATTGGTGAACCTCAGATGTTTGTTGTCTTCATAAAGAATAATTGCTCTCTTTAAATCTTTTACAGAGGCTGAGGCTGTAGACATTTTTTCAAGTATTTCATTTTCATACTCTTCCCATGATGGAAAATCGTCATCCACTGCACCCATTTCTGTATATATGTTGGTCAACTCAATGTCATAGTCCTCAGTTAACCTTAGGAGGAACGAAAGATAGTCGTACGAACTCCATTCAAAAGGTTGAAAGAAAATGAAACTCATTATGGGTTCGCTGTTACATAGAACGTTTTTACTTATAAGAAAATATAAATATAAGCTACTGTCATCAATAAAGGTACCCGAGACTAAATCTTGGTTATTTGCACTATACCTATTTTTAAATTTTTTCGTCGCTACCTTGGGATTCAATTGAGTCTCATTAAGTTCACCAGTAGTTGCTGCCGCGACATCTTTTTCAAATTCTAATAAACTGCTGCCTAGCTGCTTAGCTTTACCTATTAAACGAACTTCACCTTCAGTGAAATTTCGCTCACTTGCCTCTTTGTAGTCAATGAGTCCCAGAATAATTCTTCCTGCTGTGTGCTCGTCTACAGACTGCAGGACACCCCTAAGGCGATTAGCTTTTGACCTACTTGGGTAGTCATAGTCATATTTTGAATCATATATAAATATTTCGAACTGCTCAGCAAAAAAATCACCCATTGTCTTGTCTGAGAAATCGAGAACATAACCAGAACTCATATCAAATGCATTTTCTAGTACTTTTTTATCCGAAGGTTTGAGTTTCATAGCTTTGGCTCACAAGTGAATGTGTGAACGTTGTGAACGTTACTATGATGATACCTGTATCCTCCATACAATCAAGATGAGTGTAAAAATTTATATCGGAATGTATCGGAAATACTAGGGAAAGGGAAGGTGTGTTAAAGCTTTAAATGGTCTTCTGAGTACCATAATATTTCATTAAATTTTTCTCAAAAGTCTAGTTTGTTGAATGTGGTATATAATATTAATTATATGAAACCGGTCACCCCAGTATACTTATTAAGCACAAATGCAAAAAAGGGACTCTTCTTATTTTTCGCATCATTGGTGGTTATCCTAAGTTTTATTAACGGAATCACAGAGGAAGAATTTAATAATCTACTAACTAAGTGGCCTCCAAAGTTCATTATTTTCTTTGGTCTAATATATGTTGCGGAATATATAGGTACACATAATAAAAACGCAATAGCACGGACAATTTTAATTCCTTTAGCTTTGATCACCTCGTTCCTTCAAGTCACGGTTATGGTGGACATACTTGTAGTTTATTATGTAGACAATTATTTACTATCATTATCAATCCTATTTCTGCCCCCACTTATTGCATCCTATTTTCTGTTAAAAAAGTCAAAAGAATCTTCAAAAGATAGCAGACGAGACACTAGATCGATTTTTAATACTGACCGGTCTTCTGAGAGAATAAATTTTGAACAAAAACCTAATCCAAACTATAGTCTTTCAGACATATCAAGAAATGATAATACTAAAACTCAAGAAACCCCTATTATTTCTGGTCATAAAAAAGAGGTCCCAAATAAACTACCTCCAACTCTCATAGTTGTTTCAATTATTATAGCTCTACTATTGGCCTCAGTTTTTTATTACAAAAATGTTTACGAATCTCCGGGAGATTGTTTTGTTCGAGAAATGAGAAATTGGACAGAAACAGAAGGGTTAGTAGATAAATTACCGATACTAACCGGTGAAGATAGTAAAATGGCTATAGCAAAAGCAAAAGCACTTAGGGTCGAATTCACTATTGATGAAATCGGCAAAGAAAGTAGGCCTGTTTATTTCCAAATTGGAATATTGTTTGATTATTGTAAAGTTAAGTAGAGACTAATGACAACCAGAATGTGACAGAAATTCTAATTCATTTATAGAAGGCTGTATATCGTATGCGGAAGAGAATTATTAAATTCATTTTACATCTACATTTATAGTGCTATCGTATACTTAATAGATTAAATATCAATGTATATGAAAGAGTTGCTTGGATCAGTGTTTGGAATAGGACTACTCATAGTGGCTCTATTTTGGTTATGGCCGACTCCTGAAGTATGGACTGGATACTTTTATCCAGATGCAACAAATCTGTCTAATCATATTGAGACAGGTGTATTTGATACTCTTGAGCAGTGTAGAGACGAAACCGTGTCGTATGCTGATAGTATGAGCATACCTTATGGTCAGTATGACTATGAATGTGGACTGAACTGTACAGCAAGGGCGAATATGGGAGGCTTAAACGTGTGTGAAAAAACACTACAATAATTTATTTAATTTTATGAAAAAAACCTTATTACTTTTTGTTGCAGTTACACAGGCTTTGATTTTTTCTGATGCACAAGCTTACAGTTCAAGCGACTATGATCCGCAGTATTTACCTTACAACTTTGAAGAAGCTGAAGATGCTAGACTCTGCAGGGATGCTGTTAAGGCATTTGACTCTGATTATGATGCTTTAACAAAGAGTTATACAGAAAATTTAACAGAAGTTATTCTCAGTTCAGGAGTGCAAGGTAGTTTAAATAACGTAAATGCTTGGCTTGAAGCGAACGAATTTTATTATTCAAATATTTTCAGGGAGTGTATCGCAGAGGATATCAAAAAAGAGGAAGCAGAGGATAGAAAGAGAGCTAGTGAACGCTTTGAACAAGAGCAGCTAGAAAAGCTTCAGAAAGCTACAGAAGAGTGTGACATGGGATACTTCGACGGTCTTTCGAACAGTAAAAAGATGGAGACTTATGATGTGCGAATGGCCTGTAAGGAGAAACTATCTTCAGAAGTAAATGAAGTAATGCAGGTTGACCCTATTGTGACTATTCCAGCTCCACGACCTATTCAGGCCGATCCTGTTGTCACCCGATATGTACCAACACCTGTGCAGATTCCAGAGCCTTCTGTTGTTCCTGAAATAGTAGAGAATATCCAAGATGAGGAAGAAATTCCTGCGCAGGATCAGGATTCAATTGCCAGCACTACTGAGGCGACCACAACCGAGGATGTCATAGCTGTTACTCAGGCAGAGTTGGATCGTATGGTCGAAGAAAGGGTTGCTGCAGCAGTTGAAGAGACTGCTTCTGAATCTGTTCCAAAAAAGCTCTCAGTATTCAAAAGAATTATAAATTTCTTTACAGGCTGGTTCTAATTACTCGCAACCCCAGCCATCATTGTCTCGGTCCAGTCCAAAGGGGTCTGAACCATAGACCTGAACTGGTCCAGTGTAGTTTGGTCCGTTGCCAGAACCACCAGCACAGTCGTAGTCTCCAGCATTCATCTTAAGACATCCAGAATAACTAGGATGACAATTGTTCGTTACTGGCTTTGGTGCTGGTGCGGGAGTAGGTACTGTCATAGGATTTGGGGTGGGGGATATTCTGACAGGAGTTGCTGTGGTTTCTTGTTCTGGTGCAGAAGGTTTTACAGCAGGCGTCACCACACGATCTCGCACTTCACTAGTTGGCGTATATTGCACAGGTTGTGTATTGGAGGGCTCAGAAGCCACTACAGACGCTAAAATAGCGCCTCCACCAAGTATCCCTAAAGCTTTTAGTCCCGCTGTCATATATTTTAATCTACCTCAGATATAGAAAAAAGCTAGGTAAGGTGGTATCGTTTAAACATGGAAAATCAACAAATTACCACTGTCGCATTGTTAGCGGTCGTTTTTGTACAGGGTTATTTTATCTTTCAATTGAACAAAGAAGTTGAAAATTTAGAGTGTGACCTTGTTAGTGCGTTCTTTGCAGAGAGGGAGTATACCTACCCTGCTCTGCGAGAGTTAGGATTTGAACCAAACGAACTAGGTCTTGATGTAGAGAACCCTATTACTACAAACCTACATTACGCCAGAGGTTGTGAATAATGCGTAACCACACTATACGAATCTTGAAATACATTCTAGGAACTCGACCTTTACAGTCATTGTTCCTAGCCAGAATGCAGTTAGTGAGCAGACTATGAGTAGGAAAGCAGCTTTGTGTTTGGTGATCATATACACATTATAGACTTAGTATGTTTTTTCTCTCAACTAGAATTCGAAAATTCGCTACAATGTCACTTAGTTTAATGCTAAAGTTTAATATGGTGTAATGAAAATTTCAATTACTTCGTTTCACTTTGTAAACAAATTCAATGTTATTTGAAACCCAACACTTTAGCTACTATGAAAGAAAAAAATACTAAACAAAAAGTCTCAAAAGAATCTAGTTTAAATACAAATTTTTTTGTTGTTATTTCTTTCGTAGCTTTGTCTTCTTTGATTCTTATTGTGGTCTTTA
>Ga0307935_1000745_pt1 | contig 13104 bp, 3 predicted proteins | sample OrgLakmetageno92_FD_201827 | JGI IMG/M metagenome (GOLD analysis project Ga0307935, IMG submission 201827) | Saline water microbial communities from Organic Lake, Antarctica - #92 | ecosystem: Environmental > Aquatic > Non-marine Saline and Alkaline > Saline | place: Antarctica: Organic Lake...
TCCAAAATATCACCATTGAACATTAAATAATATTTATTGATAATCTTTATAATGACATTATTTAGGGAATTTAAAAATTCATCTTGTGTTATTAATTTTTTGAAGTAATCAATCTGTAAAATAAAATCATTTAGTTTTTTAATCATTTGATATAAATCATTTGATATAGTTAATATATATATTATATCATCTTCAATATTTATTTCGTCATTCGATTGATGAATTAAATCAAGGTCATTTATATAATTATTTAATAAATACATTCCTTCATTATTTTTAATAAATACTTTATTTGATAAAGGGACTTTATTATGAATATCAAAAATAATTTTATATAATGAATTTCTTTCAGCAGTTTTATCAATATCATCCATTGGATAATTATTTATGTTATTACATAATGATATAATATATTTTGCAATTTTCATAATATGTTTGTCAAAATTTTTAACCTTATCATTAAAATCATCTTTTGTATCGTCATTTACAATGATTTTACATAAAAAATCTGCGACTAGAATTTTTAAATTAGGGTTATGAGTGTATTTATTACTATTGATAATATTAATTGATATATTTAATATTATATTTGTTGATACTGAATCACAATTAAAATAGTTTTCAAACATAAAAGCATATATATCATATAAAACATCATCAACAATATGTTTTTTATAATGAGTATATATATCAACTAATATATATTTATAAAAATCAAATATTATATTATTTAAATCATAACAATCATTAATATTATTAGATAATTTGATGTATTTATTATTAATTGAATATGCATCATACAATGAAACAATATTTTCTTGATCTAAATTTTGTCCCTCACTATTTCTTAAAAATATATACGAATTTGTTTCCTCAATTTTTTTATTAATTGAAATATTAAATATACGATAAAGGTTAAGAATGATATAATAATATTGTGTTTTATTATTTTGTGTAAATATTTTATATAATTCATTATCATTATGAATAGTTGAATGGTCTATGTATTTAATATATGCTTGTTCAATTTCTTGCTTATTAAAATCATCATTTAATAATTTATATGATATAATATTACAAGACAACAAAATTATATTAATTAAGAAAAGATCTATATTTGGATCTAGATTGTTGCATGGTAATTCATGTAATTCAAAATTCATAATTGAATAATTTAATTCAATAATTTTAATAAGCCATTTAAGATATTTAATTTCATTATCATAACTATTTATAATTTTTAAAACTAAAGGAATAATTTTATTGATATTGGAAGAGATATTTTTATTGAATTCTAATTGTGATAGTAATTTTGAAATAATATATTTGAAATTAAAATTATCATCATGTGTCCAAAAACAATCTTGATATGTAATAATATTAATAAGTTTATCATCAAATAATTTACATAATATATTAACATTAAAATCTAATTCATTTGAAAACATAAAAATAGCATCGAATATATATTTAGACAAAACCAGAACATTGTCAGAATCAAGGTTATCAATTAAAATATTCCAAATATTTTTATTATTAATTAAATATTTATCAGAAATAATATGATCAAAATATATTAGAAAGAAATTTTTGTTTTTATTTTCATATGCAGAAATTAAAAATTCTTGATGATATAAATCAATAGTTTCAATATATTTTTCCTCTTTAAAATTATTATAATATTCAAACAAGATATTTGGAGAATCATTAAGAGAATTAATTAATAAGTTATCGTCAAAAATCATTTTATTTATATTATTGATATTGCAACATAATAATATTTAGCTATTATAAAATCAATTTTTTTCATATAATAATAAATAATATTGTATGTTAATATTAAAAATGATTTTAGTGATATTATTAATTACAATTTTAATATTATATTATTATGACAATAGCAATATAGAAAATTATGATATTATTATAAAAAATAACAATCTTGATAATTGTGCAAAATTATGTAAAGAAACTGAAGGATGTTTGGCATTCAGTTATAAAGACAAAGAAAATAAATGTCACCTATCTGAAAATCTTTTAATGGATGAAGAAACCAAAGCATCAGAAAATATGACGATATGTAATAAAATGTTTAATTCGAATAATAATAACAATGAAACAATATCATTTTTAGATAGGAAAAAAAATTCATTATTCATATGTTCAAAATCTAAAAAACAACCCATTCATTATTATCATTATAACAATAAATTAAATAGAATAGATGAGGGATTAAATATAGATAATATAGTAGAAGTAGATGAATATAAATTAAATAAACATGATTGGAAAAATAACGATAAATGTAATTATAAAAAAAAATGTATAAAGAAAGATAATAATAAAAAAATAAGAAGTATATGTAAGATTGAGGAATAATATAAAATTATTATTATTTAACAGTATTAGATAATAATAATAAATATTCATATAAATAAACAAATTATATTTTTTTATAATTTCAGGATATTAAATGAATAAAGTAATTAGATTAAATATAATTAGGATTTTTTAGAATGTTTAGATGATTTACCTTTTTTTTTCTTGATATTAGGATTAGAAATACTTTGTGCAATAAACCATTTATCATACATTAATTCAAATTCTTTTAATTCAGCTAACCATATATCATGTGCCGGTGTATTTTTATATTTTAAATATTCGGCTTCCTTAATATCTTTTTCATCTTCAAGTTTTGCAAGTTCTTCTTCAGTAAGTGAGAAAATACTAAGAGAAGTGATATATTCATATTTTTTGTCATCTTCATTAGCATAAGCATTAGGAGAAAGTTTAGGGAAGTTAAGTCTAACAACAGTGTCAATAATATCTTTTTTAGAAACAGCTTGATTATTAGATTTCATAATGATGATTTTCTTGCCAATAACAAATCTCAAAAATTTAATTTTAAATGTGATAATATCAAGTTTATTTTTCAAAACTTTAAGATAATGAGTTTTTCTAGTTTCATACATATTGAGTCTAAAATTAAAATAGTCAGTTAAAATATCAAAAACATGATTATATTTTTTGATAGTAGAATTTTCATCATATAAATGCATATTTGATGTATTAATTGCTTTAACCAATTTAAGTTTAGTATATAGATTATTATTAGTTCGAAGATTCATTAGGATACCATCAATAAAAGTTATATCAATATCAATAGTATCAATACCACAATTTTGTGTATAAGATTCAATAATTTGACCTTTTTTAGGTTTATTAACATCATCAACTTTAATACTATCTAAGAATCTAAAATAATCTTCAGTCCAAACACCAATAGGCAATTCTTTAATATTAATAGTATTTTCACCAATTAATTTAATAATACCAACAGAATGATAAGTGGAATCGTTAATTTGAGTGATTGTGCCAGAGAAATTTTTATACCATGGATGCATAGGATTTAATGTTTTACCTTTAATTAAACGGACAATATTTTTCATGATATCTTTAGGATTATAAGAAGGTATGTTTGTGCTAAATCCAGTTCCAATACCAGTTGAACCATTAATTAAAATAATAGGTAATATAGGTGCATAAACTTCTGGTTCAACTTTAGAACCATCATCATCAATATAATTATAGATACCATCATCTTCATTTCTAAATAATAATGGAGTTAATTCATTAAGTTGAGTGAATATATATCTTGGACTAGCTGAATTTTTGCCTCCTAATCTTCTATTACCAAAATCACCATTAGGAACAAGAAGATTAATATTATTAGTACCAACAAAAGTTTGAGCCATACTTATGATAGCACCTTGTAAACTTGCTTCACCATGATGATATGCTGCCCTGTCTGAAACAAAACCTGCCAATTGTGCAACTTTAACTTCATCTTTAAAAATTTTACGAAGAATTGCACCATATAAGATTTTACGCTGAGAAGGTTTAAATCCATCACATATGGAAGGAATAGAACGGATATTATCATAATTTGAGAAATGTTTTAAATCTTTGTGAATGAAGTCTCGAAAAGAAACTCGATATTCATTATTTTCGATAATTTCATCTCGATTATAATTCATTAACCAAACTTTTCTATCATTTCTTTTTAATTTTGAAAATGCCAACATAATAGCTTTATAAGATTCATTTTTATCATAAATAGCATCATCATCATTATCATCAGAAATTTTATTAGAATTATTAGAAACTACTGAAACATTATCATCGTCATCTAAAACATTTTCATCAGGATCATTATTAATAATATCATTGTCATTAACATTATTAGACCAAATATATTTTATAATCTTATTATCAAAATCATTAAAACAAATTTTTGCTTCAACTGAAGTATGAGTACCCAATCCTTTGTAATATTTTATCTTCCATAGTTTTTTATTAACATTTTTTGACCAATCTTGGTATTCAGTTAATGTATAAAAATTTCTTAAACTATTTTTTTTAGCATCATTAACTTTCCACACTTTAATAATTGGAGTAGCCATAGATTGAATAAAACCATTTATTTTTAATAAAGAAGGCCAGAAGTAATGTATAAAATTTATTAATAAACCTTTAATATGTGAACCGTCAGTATCTTGATCAGTTAAAACCAAAATTTTACCATAACGTAATTGAGTCAAATTACCATCAGTGAATTTCATATTTTGTTTCAAACCCATTATTTTTTTTATATTGATTATTTCTTCATTTTCTTCAAGTTGTTTAATAGTTGCCTCTCTTACATTTAATAATTTACCCTTTAAAGGAAAAACCCCAAATTTATCCTTACCAATAATATCAAGACCAGCAAGTGCAAAATTTTTAGCTGAATCCCCTTCTGTTAATATTAATGTAGCATATTTTGATTTTTTAGTAGCAGCCCATCTTGCATCATCTAATTTTTCAATTCCTTTAAGAGATTTTGTCTTTTTTCCATCAGTTTTTTTCAAACTTGCTAAATCTTTGATTTTTGTAAAATTCACTACTTCGTCTTCTAAACCTGTTTTTGCTAATTTTTTAATAAAATCATCTGAGATATCACATTTAGAACCAAAATCAGCAACTTTATTTTTTAATTTTTCTTTAACTTGACTCGTAAAAGATGGATCTTGAATAACTGAATCCACAAAAATAGTTATATTATCTCTTATATAAGAATTTTTTACATTGATTTTCTTATTTCTATTTTTAATGTAGTCTGATAATTTTTTTATTATTTGCAACATTACATGATCAACATGAGAACCACCATCAAATGTGCATATACCATTTGCATATGATATTTGATTATATCCACAATCTGGATCATACACTGCTCCTATTTTCCATCTATCATTAACTTTTTCGTATACCATTTTATTTGTTACTGAATCATTAGGATCATAAAACATTTTAATATAATCTTGAAAAGTATTTATTTCAATTAATTTATCATTCAAATATACTTTTACATAATCTTCTGTGCATGCTGCTATATCATATACTCTTTTATTAAATAAATCTATCATATCATCATTAAAACCATCCATTTCAAATCTTTTAAAATCTGGTTTGAAAGATAATTTTAAATATGAATTGTTTTTACCTTTTAGATTTTTAATAATAGGATCATCCTTATCATACATATTATTATAGAATCTTTGATTATACTTTTTCTTGCGCAATTTGTCAAGTATTTCAATTTTGAATTCTGTAGAAAATATATTTGCTAATTTTGCACCATAACCATTTTTACCTCCAACTATTTTACCTGTTTGTCTATAATTACCTGAAGTTAATAATTCTCCAAAAATTAATTCTGGCACATAAATTTTGTGCTCTTTGTGTATAGCTATTGGTATTCCATTTTCTCCATCATTATATACAGATATTTCACCTTCTTCTTTATTTATCCAAATTTTTATTGTTTTACATGTTTTATCTCTAATTGAATGATCACGTGCATTTACTACTATTTCATCAAATATTTTATATATTCCTGGATTATAAATTATATCTTTATTTATCATTCTATTTAATGTTGAATCAAATACCCACATTTTCGCTGTATCAACTTTTATTGTCCCTACATATGTATCTGGCACTTCTAATACATGTTCATGTTGGTCCATTTTTTGAAATCTTTCTTCGATTTCTTGTGGTTTTTTTGCATCTTTCTTATTAATTTTCCCCATGAATTTATCTGATTTTAATGTTTCTATCTTTATATATTTATATTTCTTTATTAATTTATTATCAATTTTTTTTATTTAGTATCATATTAGAATATATATATGTATATCCGTCATTTATATATTTAAATACATACAATATATAATATCTTCAATATGTCAAATCACACTAATAGAGATAATTATAATAACCCAAATTATTTTCATAGGCATGTAGGAGGTAAAATTAACCCAATTAATAAAAATAAATATATAGAATCACAATCAAAACTTATAGAACGAGCTAATAGTAAATTGCCTTTTCAACCTAATCAATCACAAATTAATAACTTTAATAAAAAATCTAATAATATTTCCAGATCATTGCATGGTGAATATAATAATAATTATAATAATTATAATAATAATAATAATAATATTTCAAATAAATCTATTCAAAATTTAAAAGATTTATATTTCAAACCTAATGATAATCGTTTTGATCCATATATTGGATTTTTACATGATAAAGGTTTAATTGATATTGATAATACTAATAAACGAAGATACAAAACAGAATATTTAGATATCAATAGTAAATTTAGAAAAACTGAACCTATAACAATTAAAGAAAATATTTATTTATTAAATCAAAATCCTATTAAATTTACTCAAGGTTCTAATTTAATATCTATCACACATAACAATAATGAATATATTGATGGTGATTTAATATCATTATCTGGAATAAAACCTTCTCAATATATTATTAGAACTTTTGATGGTAATAATCAACCATCTTTTATAATTCCTGCTGGATGTAATTTTATGAAAGTTTTTTTTAAACATAATTTGCCTAGTGATTATAATAATGAAAATGCCTTAGTTGAATTTAGTGGTATTTTAGGAGATAGGGGGGGTAATAATTTATCTGGTTATTTAGGTAATATTCCTACTAATATTTTAAATCAAAAATTCCCTATTCGTGTTTCACTTTCTGGTTCAGATTTAATCGATAATAGTGATCAATATGCTTTAACATCTCTCCCTTCTACTTTTCTTGATTATAGTGTTAATCATTTTTTTGTTGTTTTACCTAAAGTTATGCAGTTAAATGGAACAGAACCTCCTTATTCTCTAAAAAACTTTAATTATATAATAAAATTTTTATATATAAGTGGAATTCCAATTAACTTATTGAATGCAGATTATCCAATAACTCCTGACAGAAGACAAGGTTATCATATTATAAAAAATGTAACAAATTTTGGTTATGATATTGAAATTCCTTTGAAATCTATTTCAACTGAAAGTAATGGTGGTATTACAATTAATGTTGCTAGAATTGGAGAAATAAAAACTGGTTATCCTGATCCAAATAAATATACTATTGATTTAGAAAGAACATATAATAATGTTGTTTCTGCTAGATTATTAAGTATTGAATTTCCTAATACAGAACAAGTTGTTAAAAAAATTGATGGTAAAATTAATAATAAAATTTATTGGAATGATATCGATGATGGTGATGTTTTATATAATATTGAATTACCTGCCGGTAATTATACTCCTGAAAAATTAAGTTCCACTCTTGAAGAACTCTTTTTTGCTACTCCTAGAATTAGTCAAGGTAATGATAATGATTCTACATATACACTAAATCATTATATACAAGTATCCATTGATACTGTAACAGATCTAGTAACTTTTTCTACTTATAAAGAATATATTCTATTACAACCATTTAGCAAAATCTCTCCTGAAATTTCTATTAATTCCTCCTTAAATATTAATCCTGCTGATACAGAATATGAAATCACTATTTTACATCCAAGACATGGTTTAACTTCTATTGGACAACGTATTTTAATATCTGATGCTATTGATCATTTAGGTATTCCTAGTAGAATTTTAAATACTGAACATAATGTTATTGAAATAATTGATCTTGATAATTATAAAATCAAATTGCCTAGATTTAATTTACTTGCTAATCGTTCTGACACTAAAGGTGGTGTTTCTGTTAAAATTTATGTTCCTAATTTATTTCGTTTACGTTTTGATCAACCTGATTCTATGGCTGAATTACTTGGTTTTCGTAATCCTGGTGATATTAATTCTATTACCAAATATTCTAGTGTTATAACTAATAATGATCCTTATGTTTTTGATACCGATATTAATACTTTTGGACAAATTAATCAAATATCAAATAATTCTATACAATTAGGTGGAGATAACTATGTTTTAATGGCTGCTAAACCATTAACCACTCTTAATAGTATTGGACCAAAAAAAGATGTTTTTGCTAAAATTCAATTATGTGATCTCCCTGGACGAGTTTTATTTAATAGTCATGTCAATACTAGCAAAAATTATGAAGACCCTATTAATAAATTATCTGAATTAGAAATCGAATTTTATACTCCCGATGGTTTCCTTTTCGATTTTAATGGTGTAGATCATTCATTCACTATTGAATTGACAACTGTTCATGATATACCTAATGCAACACATATTAATGCAAGCACTGGTATTAATTATAATGTAAATAATAATAGATAATGAATTTATTATATTTTAATCTTAATAATTAACTATTTAATCTTTTGTAAAAATTAAATAATTAAACATAATTGTCAATAACTAATAATATTATGAAATTAATTAAGTAATATATTTTACCAATAACAAATAACTATTAATATTTTATGAAATTAAATAATTATTTTAATAAGCAATATTTTGTTAAGAATTGTTATATTTATTTCAATAATTTATTTTATATTTTTAATCAACAATGACATTATATCAATATATTTACTTTCATTTAACATAAAACGATTATAATTATCTAAAACTTGTTTCATTTTAGGAATTACTTCTTTGATAACATCTTTATAATATGGAATTAAATATTCTTTTATGTTAATAATAGCAGAACTAGAATCATTGATAGGTATAATAGTATTATTTTTAAGGATATCTAAAATAACATGAAAAATGGAATCAATAGTTAATTGACGATCATTATCATCATCATCTGAGAAAATTTCTAATGTGATTTTAATAATTTTGGTAGGCATAACATCAATAATATAATTTTTCAAATTAGAATCATTATCATTATTTTCATTGACTATACGATCAATAATTTTACCGATATATTCTGAATATTGAGAAGGATTATTATAAATAGAAGATAATTTAACACCATTAACATTAACAAATGTATTTTTCAATAAATTATCTTGTGCAATGACGGCTGGTTCATTAACAGCAATACCTTCATGATTAATAGATTTAACAAATTCAGCTAGAGTTCTTAAAATGGCATGATAAAAATTACTAAATATAATATGTTTAGAACAATGGATAATAATATCAAGTGTATCTTTTAATATAATATTATCATTATAATTATTTGGCAAAAGAGTTAAATTATCAACCAAAAATTTGAATACATCGTTATGTAATAATTGTAAATTATCGAAATCGTTAATTAATTGTGTTTGATTAACTTTAAAATTTTTATTAGATAACTTGGAGATCATTTTTTGTTGTAAAATAATAGACAAAGTATGTATATTTGTGATATTAATTAATTTATCACCATGAATATAATTTCTCCATAAATTATTATATAATTCAAAATCTAAGTGTCCATTTTTATTAGATTTATTAGGATTTAATACTTGATTAAATATATTGTCATAATAGGTTGTTACATTATTAGTATCAATATGTGATCTAGAACCTAAAAAATTAGTAATATTAAGATTAATATCATTGAACAATTTATTAGTTCTACCATAAATATTGGAATTTATATTACTACGATTATATGATAAATCTTGAGTTTTTTGTTGAATGAGAGAAAGTTGGTCTTGTAATTTATTTTTTTTTCTATTTAATCTATTAAGATTAGCAGTATCTAAATCATCAAGAGAAGATTTATTATTCAAAACATCAATTTCAGAAACAACACTATTGTATTTAGATAATAAATTAGTATTTTTAGATGTTAAATTATCAATAGAATTGGTAATATGTAAACTATGTTCTTGAATGGTTCCTAAATTAGAATTTTGATTAATAGAAGAAGGGATATTTTGATTGAGTAATGGAATATTTTTGATAAAGTCATCATTTGAAATATTAATACCATGACTTTTAAAAGTATTAATAAGATTATTATTTTTAGCAAAAGTCCATTCTCCAATATAATTTAACATATGAATGAAGAACATATTATTATACATAATAATCATCATAGGGAATATCAAGTCAAGATTTTTAATAATATTATTTTTATATTCAGATTTTGAATGAAGATTTTTTTCAATAATTTTATAAACAGGGTAATATAATTTTTTCAAAATATTATAAGTTGAATTATTTGTGTAATCTTCAGAAATATAACTAATATGTTTTTTATATAATAATACAAAATGATCAAAAGGAGTATTTTTGACATTATTTTTTACACTATCATGATGTAAAATTGCTCCATTTTTAATAAGAACATTGACAGATTCAAAATTCAATAATTCAAGAGCATAAAAAATAGGTGATGATCCAACATAATCTTTTTGATTAATATTAGCAGATTTATTAACTAAATTTGAAATAATAGAAGGTTTGAGTTTATAACATTGAGAAATAATTTGATTAGTAGTATCATAATTAGGATTATAAATATATATTTGATTAGTGAGAGGTTTTTCATCCATCATTAAATTTCTGCTATATTTTAATCTTTCATAATCTTCGTCATAATTAGGAGGAATATTATTATAGAATTTTTTAATAAGGTGATCGAATAATTTATTAAAATTAACGGTGTAACCTGTATCTAAATTAAGTATATTAGTCATTGGATATGGATATCCATTATTTATAATTTTATCTAAAATATTATAATAATTAATAATATCATTATCTTTTTTAATCCAAAATTGTCCATTAAAAACAACATGATCACCGATATTCCAATTTGAAGCATTAGCAATACTAAAACTACCTGGATGAGAGACAATATAATAATCTCCAGAAGAATAATTTAATCCTGATATTGAAGGAGGAAATTGTAAACTCGCATTCCATTGTCCTAAATAATTTAAATTAGAAATAGATTTAGTTAATGTTTTTTTGATAAATTGAGTAATATAAGTATTAATAGAATTTTTATAGAATTGAATAATCAATCTGTCAATAATTTTACCAATTGTGGCAAAATAAACACCATTTTTACGGACATCTTGATCAACAGAAATATTAGAATCAATATCAAAATTATTATTTAATTTATTAAGAATAGTTGTAATGATTTGTTGAATATTATTGGCTGTATCATTTTTTAAAGCACTCATACCAGTAGGCAAAATTGTAGGTGTTGTGGAATTTGTAAAATATATTAATATTTTTTTAATAATTAATGTTTTTAAATAAAATAGATGATTATCAATATATTTTCCTATTGATGAATAAGCAGCTTGATATCTCATATTCCCATTTATAATATTACCAATAAAACCAATATCAGCAATAAATTTTCTTTTTTGAATAAAAACTTCTGCTTTCTGTAATAAAATTTCACCATCTTTAGATACAACAATATCATTACTTTTTAATTCTGGTAACCTATCAGTAAATTGTTTTTCAGGAATATTTAAAAGAGCAATAGGAAAATCATAATTATCTTGATCATATTTATTATGAACCATGTAACCAATTCGTGGTTTAATAAATTGAGATGGAGTTTTGATTTGCATAATACTACCATGTTCATATGATCCAACCCATGCAATAGAAGTAGGGACTTCTTTCAAAATTGTTTCAATAGGGGCATCAGCACGGAAAGAAGCAGCATAACCATCAAAATATCTAGATAAATCAAGATTGTAATTAAATTGTGAAAGATATGTTTGATAATTTAAATCAGAAATAAATGGAATATATTTTTCATATAATAATTTTTTAATATTAGGTTCATGATTATAAAGATCATAATAACTTGAAATAGTGCTAGGTAATGGAGTAAATTTTTTAATATTTTTATCAAAAATATCATAAATAACATCTGTAGAAACATCATTAAAATTAGTCTCATAGTATCCAGTCATAAATTTCAATGCAGAATTCATATTCATCAAATCAATAATAGAATTAGTTTGATTATGATAATCTGTTAATGTTTGATACAAATCATAAATTTTTCTTTCAATATCATTAATTTTTACAAGAATTTTTGCACAATAATTTTTAGCATATTCAAAATTAAAATTATATGAATGATTTGTATTAGTAAATAATCTGTCATATAAATCCATTAATTTTTCATAATTTTCTCTTACAATTTTTACTTCATTTTGGCACATCATCATATATTGACATGATGCAATGATACTATATAAATTATTTATTAATATTTTATTATATATTTCAAATAAATAATTTTTTTCGATATGATCCATGATAGTTGTATTATTTTTATTAATAATTAAAAGATGTTTGTTTATTTGATTAATAGCAAATGATAATTTAGATACTGAATATAAATATGTTCTTCCACCGGGGACTGGCATATAAAAATTTTGGACTGCTAATAAATTTCCCCTATTCATAAATCCTCTTGCATTAGGTCCGACTGAACGAACAATTCCAGTTGGAGTTCTAGCAGGAGCATGACCTTCATCAGTAGTAGGTGGTAATGGATCAACTCTTACTCCAGGAGTAGCAATGGTTCTTTTAAATTCTCTAATATTACCTCTAAAAAATTCTATTTGTTGGTTATTTCTATTAAATTGATTAAATAATCCAGGATCATCTAAATCAACCATTTTATCAATGTTAATTTCCTGATATTTAAAAGGAGATTGATCATGATGTAATATATATTTTTCCTTGGTTTCACGAATACTATCTAGTTCATCATCAGATAATCTAGAAGTGCCTACACTAGTTAATTGACGATTTGACATAAAAAAATAAA
>Ga0307935_1000747_pt1 | contig 13062 bp, 5 predicted proteins | sample OrgLakmetageno92_FD_201827 | JGI IMG/M metagenome (GOLD analysis project Ga0307935, IMG submission 201827) | Saline water microbial communities from Organic Lake, Antarctica - #92 | ecosystem: Environmental > Aquatic > Non-marine Saline and Alkaline > Saline | place: Antarctica: Organic Lake...
GGCGGTATCAAGCCGCCTCGCTCATCCTGCATACGTAACAATATTTCGTAATGGGCCTCATCCGGGTTCGCATCTTGCAACGCTACAATCGGTTGGCAATAAAGACGGAAACGGTCTTCATCCAGCGCCCTTTGAATACGGCTAACCCACTGCACCTGCTCTGTTTGTGTTTTGACTTCACTGCTGTCAGGCAAGTGCAGTTGTACCCGGTTTCGTCCTTGGTTTTTTGCCAGGTAACATGCGGTATCAGCTTTGCTCAACATGGTGTGGAGGTCACCGCAGGGTTGAATCAGATGAACGATGCCAATACTCACTCCTACAGCAAACACCTGACTGTCCCACGAGAAACGAAAATCTTGGACCGCCTCACGTAATTTCTCAGCAATCTGCTGCCCACGACTCAGCGGGCAATGACTTAGCAAGACGCCAAACTCGTCACCGCCCAGGCGGGCTATGATGTCGCTTTGGCGTAGCATCGGCTTTAGACTATTCGCTAGCTGCTTCAATAATTCGTCACCGGCCCTGTGTCCGCAGGTGTCATTGACGATCTTGAACTGGTCCAGGTCGAGATAGCACAGTAAATGCTCAGTATCATTTTGTTCAACATCCAGAATATGGGCTTGCAGACAGTTTTCAAATTCACGCCGATTGATCAAACCAGTAAGAGGATCGTGCGTTGCATGAAAACTTAGCTGCTGCTGTAGCCTGTTACTCTGGGTGACGTCCTGTATCACAAACACCCAGCCGACAGGAACGCCGGAATGGTCGTGCAAGGGAGCGGGCGTCAGCTCGACATCAAAAGGTTCACCTTCCTTTTTTTGCAGGCGCAAGGCGTGTTTTTCTCGCCTATGGCAAAGGGTTTTTAATTCAATCACCTCGCCATTTAAATCCAGCAGTCGCAATATTTGTGCGGCAGGCTTGCCAAACGCGTTCTTTGAAGACCAACCCGTTAGTGCAGCCGCGACCGGGTTTATATAAATCGCTTTCAAATGGTCATCAAATGTAATTACTCCCTCTGTAATTGCCTCCAGCGTTACTTGGGCTAGCTCCGAATGACGGTGCAACTGCTCTTCCATTCGTTTGCGCTCACTGATGTCCCGTATGACCGCACTGTATTGCACGCCTTCCTCGGTCGGACTCGCCGCTGTCGTGACCTCCACATGAAATGGTTGATTGTCAGCTTTCATGGCGATCAGTTGATGGGGCCCGGCGCTGTCACTGGCGGCAAGCTGAGACAGCACAATCTTCGGACTCACATTTGGGTACAGATTTGCGTTGTCGGAATGCAATAGCAAGGCCGTTGATTGACCTAATAATTGGTCCTTCGGATGATCGAAAAGATGTTCCGCACTGGGATTTACACTCGAAATGACACCCTCTTGATCGAAGGTAATTACCCCGTCCCGCACATCACGCACGATCAATCGGGTGCGAGTAACCATTTGATTGAGTTTGGTCATGACTTTGTTGTACTGGTCGGCAATCAGGCCAACTTCAGTGAAAGGCTCGGCATGAACCGTCTGCTTCAGATCGCCCGTTATTTCCTGCTTAGCCATGGCCTGCAACAAATCGGTCAACTCAGTGCGGGCCCCATGCTCGGCGACATTAAGTCCCTGTCGTTCCGCCGCAGCACTCACTCGCAAGGGCATTAATTTTCTGATCAACCACAAAAATGAAAGGGCAAGGGACAAGCTAAAAACGCCAACTGAACCTATGCCAATCAACTGCACTTGTAATTGGTCCGTAAAAGACAAACCGGTTTGAAGCTGTCCCGCACGACCAAAAAGCGCGACTGCCAGCGTTCCCCAGATCCCAGCGACCAAATGAACGGGTACGGCGCCAATGGGATCGTCCAACTTTAGCCTTAACATCAACTGTTCTGCCAAGAGCATGAAAATGCAGCCAATAGCACCAATCAGCAAAGCTGCTGACGTTGAAACCCCGTGAACACTTGCGGTAATTGCCACCAAGCCTGCCAGAGTGCCATTGATGACCTTGGTGGTAGCCAGGTAGCCCCCAGCAAAAAGATGAGTCAACAATAATGCAATCGTTCCGCCTGCGGCACCTGCCATCAGTGTGTTTATAATGATCCTCGGAACCTGCTCATTGAAAGCCAGGACACTCCCACCGTTAAATCCGATCCAGCCGACGATAAAGAACACCAAACCCAACATTGCTACCGGCACGTTGCTTCCAGGAATTTCCTTAACCTGGCCATCTTTAAAACGTCCTTGGCGGGGGCCAATCATTATGATCGCGGCTAGGGCCACCCACCCTCCTACCCCATGCACGACAGTGCTACCGGCAAAATCGACAAATCCCAGTTGCTGTAACCAGCCACCGCTTGTGTTGTAAATACCACTCCAGGCCCAGTACCCAATTGTCGGGTATATGAAGCCAGCGATCAGGATGGTGAGGAAAACGTACGTGATAAAGCGACTGCGTTCAGCAATGGCTCCGGACACAATCGTAGCCGCGGTCGCACAGAACGTCATTTGAAAGAAGAAAAACCCTGCGTTCCAGAAGCTCAACTGGCTAAAATCAGGGGCAATTAGGTGCCAGCTGAGTGTCCAACCGTTGTGCTCCCCGAACATCAGGTTAAAACCAAAAAACCAAAAAACAACCAAGACAACCAGCAAGTCAAACGCGTTTTTCAAAGCTACATTGATTGCGTTTTTGCTTCGAGTCAGGCCTGACTCCAGACACAGAAAGCCGCCCTGCATTAACAGTACAAGAACGCCTGCTAACATAAGCCATAAGACATCGATGACTTCGCTTTCGTTCATTCTCGTACACTCAATTTAAACCCATGGCCATCTCAAAATAATCGTCATTTGCGGGTCTGTCGTTCAGCTCGTTTTCTCGTCACCAACATTATTAAGAGCCCGAAGTGACTCGGCCAAGCTTTCTATGCGCTGATTCGTCTCCGTCACCAGTTGATTTATTTGACCAGCCGATTCCCCTGACCGTAACGCAAGTTGCCGAACCTCGTCCGCGACTACTGCAAAACCCCGACCTGCATCACCAGCTCGAGCAGCCTCAATTGCGGCGTTGAGCGATAGCAAATTCGTTTGGTCTGCAACCCCATTAATAGTGCCCAGGATTTTGGAAATCTCAGACGATGACTTAAGAAGTTTTGCCATTTCTTGATCTGTTACCTCAGACGCCCGCCTTTTTGCATCGACATCTATGCAATAGGTCACAACGCTTTTCACCTTGTTCGAAAAGTCCGTGATCGGGCAGATTGTGATTTCAAACCAATGAGGATGGCCATTCTTCTCCGCAATACTGAAAATATTTTTGATCTGCTCTCCGGCCATGACTTTTGCAAAAGCGTCAACGCCAACGATGTCTGACAAGTTGCCCACCCTTGACTTCAAAGACTGCTCGGATGCTTCTCCAAGGTGCGACAAAATATACGGGTTTGCGCTCTCCAGATGTCCATTGAGAGTCCACTCGGCTATACCGTTACTCTCACCAATGGCCTCAAATCTTCGAGCAAACTCGAGAGACTTTTCTTTGGTTTCGGTAACGTTGGCCTGGATTGAAATGAAATGAGCCAGGTGCCCCTGCTCATCGAAAACCGGGTTGATCGCCAGAGAGACCCAATATGGTGCGCCATGCTTGTCGTAGTTCAAAATTTCGTCATAAAACGGCTCATTTCTGTGCAGCTTGTCTCGAATGAGTGCGACTGTCTCTGCGCTTGTATGAGGCCCCTGGAGGAGTTCACCCGGCCCTTTTCCCTTAACCTCCGCCAAACTGTAGCCGGACAACTGGGTGAAGCCATTATTAACGTATACAATCTTGCGCTGTGGGTCCGTAATCAGTACTGCGTTATCCGTTTCATTGGCTACCATCGAAAGCATCTTGAACTCGTCTCGACGTTCTACCTCGGTGGTCACATCTTTGAGAAATGCCGTATAGAAAATGCGGTTATCAAGCCGCACCTTTGATAGCGCCAACGCTGCCCAACGTCGAGTGTTATCTTTTCGAAAAATCGGAACCTCCCTCGTAGTTCCGACAATCTTATCGACTCCAGTCGTTCTGTTTGCGTTTACTAAATCATCGTGTTGCGCACGTATGTCATGCGGCACAAGCATCTTAACGTTATGTCCTAACATCTCCTCCCTGGAGTAGCCCCACAACGTCTCTGCTGCAGCATTGGCGAACGTAATCGTATTGCTCTCGTTTATGGTCACTACCGCGTCGAGCGCTTGCTCTAGGGTCTGATTTATATTTTCCCGGGAGTCACGCTCTGCGGTGATATCGCGAATGAACGCGGTGTAGGTGATCGATTTACCCTCAACGACTTTGTTGAGCGCAAGACTGACCCAAACTGGCGAGCCATCTTTTCGAAACATCATTACTTCGCGGTTAGTACCCACAATGATGTCTTCGCCAGAGTTACGGTTCTGTTCTACAAAGCCATCGTGCCGATGCTGGATATCCATTGGCACCAACATTTTGACATTTTCTCCTAAAACTTCGTTACGGGCATAACCCCACAACTTCTCCGCTGCCGCATTTAAAAAGATCACCCGATTTTTGTCGTCAATGCTCACGACTGCATCAAGCGCTTCCTCTAAAACAGTCTCTAGCCGGTTTCGTTTAAAGAACATTGCGGGATGCCTCGGACCAAAGGTCTTTGTGTTCAGGGAGAGAAGCGAATTTTCAAAGCTGTGATTCGAATTCTCGATAATTTCAGGGCCAATGAAGCAATGTCACCTTTTCGGATGCCCCACATATTTGTGAGGTTTTACAAGTCCATCTCAATGCGTCCGATAAAGCCTTATTGCTGCCAAGATACAGTAAGCACGATCAAGCCCTTGGATTTTCAAAATGGGCGACCTTTTCAAAGATAGACTATAAAAATGCAAAGCAATATAAATGCCACAAACTAAGCCATGAATATCGACTCATAAATGCTCTCTTTTACGGCAATCGGGGCGACAACATTTGCTGCAAACACCCCTGCTTTGGTTGCACTACTGAGCATTGGTTAAGTTTCCCGCCGGTCAGTGTTTCGCTGGGTATCCATTTCGCGTGAGGTCTCCAGCGAGTCTGGAGGGGAGGGTAGAAAGTAGGGTGATAGTGCCCGTGTAAAGGTCTTCTTTGTGATCTTGGCGGCAACTCTGGCAGTCGCAAACATCGAAAAGCGAACCTTTTTGCCGCGCAGAGATGGAAAGTCCAGTGTGGACACTAATCAAATGAAAGTGTGTCAATCTGACACGGTTTCCCGAACAAATAGCCTTGATAAGTATTGCAGCCCATTTCGAAGAGCAACTCTTTCTGGGCTTCAGTCTCAACGCCCTCTGCGATAACTTTGAGCGACATGGATTCGGCGAGCGTAATAACCGATTGAGCAATCGCTCGATCGTTCGAATCTGTGATTATGTCCCGAACAAACCCCTGATCGATTTTTAATTGATCGATTGGTAGCTTCTTGAGATAAGACAAAGAAGAATATCCGGTCCCAAAGTCGTCAATTGAAAATGAAACGCCCCGCTGCTGTAGCGTTCGCATCTTACTCTGGATGTCGGGAATGTTGCTCGCCAACAAGGATTCAGTAATCTCAAGTTTGAGGTTTTGCGGGTTCGCTCCGGTCATCCCGATCGCGTCGAGAACCGTCTTGACGATATCGTGCTTTTCAAACTGAACGACGCTGATATTCACCTCCAGAACGAGCTTGGCTTTCGACGGATCGGTAGACCATTGCGCGAGCGTTTGACAGGCCTCGCGTAGAACCCAATCACCAATCGGAACAATAAGCCCGGTTTCTTCGGCAGCGGGAATGAATTCTGCGGGAGACACTCGGCCGTTCTCCGGATGATTCCATCGCAGAAGCACTTCTGCTCCGATCATCTTGCCGGCATGATCTACTTGCTTTTGGTAAAACAGCTCGAACTGTTTTTCGCTTAGAGCCTTGTACAGGTCCTGCTCGATCTCGATGCGTCTATCAACGACAACCTGCATTTGAGGATCGTAAAAACTGATACTTTTACGCCCCGCTGCTTTGGATTCATACATGGCCATATCGGCTTGTTTGAGCAGGACAACTGGCTGTTGTGATTTATCGTTAAATAGCGTGATGCCGATACTTACCGAGCAGTTGTAATTTAATCCATCCAGGTCGATGCTTTCGGTAAACTCAATGAAAATCTTTTTGGCGACCTCTTCTGCCTGAACTGCTGCTTCACTTTCGTTGGCGCTCAGATTGTCTATCAAGACAAGAAACTCGTCTCCGCCAAGACGTCCCACGGTGTCACTCTGACGGACAGAGTGCGTTAATTTCTGCCCAACACGGGAGAGTAGGAGGTCACCCGTTGTGTGACCTGCACTGTCGTTCAGGTCTTTGAATTTATCCAGGTCGAGAAAAAGCAACGCCCCGAAATAATTGTACCGATCACAGTTTTCGAGCACCTGCTGAAGGCGATCTAACAGAAGACGACGATTTGGCAGCCCGGTCAGTTCATCGTAGAACGCGAGACGATTGATCTCCTGTTCACGTTGTTTGCGCTCAGTAATGTCAGTGACGATACCGATAAACCGGGTACCGCCCGTCTCATCGATCTCAACGACCCCGAGCTCAATTGGAAAAACCTGACCATTACTGTGAATCCCTTCAAGCTCAAGAACACGGCCGGATCCGTCACTTTTGCCCTCACTGAGGTAATCGAGGCCATACTCATCGTCAGCTGCTTTATTGAGGGGTGGGAAGAGGATGCTGAATTTTTTGCCTAAAACATCCATACGGTAACGACCAAAAATTTTCTCGGCGGCTTGGTTAAACGTTATTACCGAGCCTTTTTGATCAATGCTGACTACCCCGTCCAGCATATGCTCGACGATTGCCCGCATCTGGGCGGACGTTTGCTCAAGCGTCGTCTCGGCATTTTTCTGTGCGCTGATATCAAAATGTGTCCCGAGAGACCACTGCGGTTTGCCGTCGTTCGTCCGTGTTGTTATCCGCCCGCGGGTGTTGATCCATACCCAATCGCCATTTTTGTGCTTCATCCGCATATTCGCGTTGTAATCGGGGACTAAGCCCTCGCTGTGTCTCTCAAGTTGGTCTAAGCAGTAAGGCAGATCGTCTGGATGAGTCAGTCGCTCCCAAGTGGTCCGATCAGTGGGTTCCAGTTCATGAAGCTCATAGCCAAGCAAAGCGGCCCAATTATCGTTGATGTGCAATTGGCCGGTTTGGATGTTGAACTGCCAGGTTCCAATGGTATTGGCATCGATTACGGCTTTGAGGAGGGTATCGCTTTGACGGATATATTCTTCGTCTTGCTTTTCCTTTGTGATGTTCGTTTGGATGGCAATGTAGCCTCTAAGATTCCCATCAGAATCCCACATCGGATTGCTTGAAATTCGTACCCAATACTCGGCGCCAGTTTTTGAGTAGTTGATAATATCAACGTTAAAACTCTCGGATTTGATTAGAGCATCTTTTATTGTCGCGACGGTCTGAGGGTCTGTGTCAGGTCCCTGAAGCACCTTGCCGGGCTTTTTCCCAATGATTTCAGCGGCGCTGTAGCCGGTTATCTCGGAAAAGGCCTTGTTAGTCCAAACTGTGTAACCTAGATCATCGGTTATCACCACGCCATTCGTTGTTTGCTTGGCAAATTCTGACAAACGTTCATTTTCCGCAGTTACTTTCGTTTGCTCAGTCGTATCCCGCAAAATTACTAACACTTCTTTTTCGTCGATTTTCCGGCAGCGCACTTCAAACGTTTTCTCGGAGTCGACGATCGTATGGCTTCGGGCTGTGATTTGCGTGCTCGCGGTAAATGCTTGATTGACGTTGGTGATCAATCCGCTTGCCAGGCGATCGGGGAGAGCTTCTACGATTGATCGGCCGAGGAGTTGGAGGCGTGACACGGGAAGATCAGGGTGATCGTTGCAGAGCAAAAATCGAAGCTCCCGGTCTATAACAAAGACCATGTCGGGCAACGTCGAAAGGATGGATGAGATACGAGTCAAGCTGGATGTCAGGCGGTACTCGATTTTTGCTTCATTGGCCCGAATAATTTCGCTCTCAACCATGTCAGCGAAACCGCGCAGCACTTCCCTTTGTCCATCATTTAATTCACGGGGCGACGAGTCAATCAAGCAGAGTGTTCCGAGTACCTCGCCTTCGATATCGCGAAGCTGAGCGCCTGCATAGAACCTGACTAGCGGATCCATGGTTACCAGCGGGCTGTCTGAAAAACGCGCGTCTTTGCTGGCGTCCGTTACCACGAACATATCCGGTTCTTTGATAGCGTGAGAACAAAACGAAAATTCCAGACTTGTTTCTTGCGTCTCTAGTCCGATCTTGGACTTAAACCATTGCCGGTCTTTGTCTACGAGGGAAACCAGACAGATTTTTACCGAGAAGACCTGCGCTGCAAGGCGAGTGATGCGATCGAAGCGCTCCTCGGGTTCTGAATCGAGAAGATTGGTTCGATAAAGCGCTATTAGGCGATTTGCCTCTTCGATCGGATCATTTGGTTGACTCATTTCTGCTGCCTACTTTCCGCGGATATGAGTCCATTGTTAGAGTCCCCACACAACGCTATCCCTAGAGTTATATCGGTTCCAACTCGTGATTGCGAGGTGTTTTATATTTTCCGGGCAACATTGGGACAGACCCCAGCGTATTTCTGTCGGCTGGCGTTATCAAGAATCAATAAGCTTTCCCTGATCATTGCCTGAAGTGCTTGTCTGTTCGTCCGAAGCAACTACCTCCACCCGATTTCTCCCGCCTTCTTTGGCGGCATAAAGGCCCCGATCTGCGCGCGCGAGTATATCCTCAACAGCAGAATCGCTTTCATTGATGGAGCTGACGCCAAAGCTCATTGTCATCTTTACTGGCGATTTATCGGGTTCTGAAGTCGTATCCTCAAACTTTTGCTTCAATTTATGCGCAACGTTTTCGGCGCTTTCTAATGGTGTATTGGGCAATATGATGGTGAATTCTTCTCCGCCTACTCTCGCGACCACGTCAGTGTCTCGACAGTTGCTGGCTAGTAATTGACCTGCCAGTTTGATCACCTGGTCCCCGGCCGCGTGGCCAAACGTATCATTCACCCGCTTGAAGAAGTCGATATCCGCTACCACAACGCTAAAGCTGTGTTTATGTCTGGATGCCAGTTTAAAAGCCCGATTGGCAAGCTGGTCGAAAGCCCGGCGGTTGAACACGCCAGACAACGAATCAAAGTTTGCGTCGTGCTGCAATCTCTGGGCAAAGCTACTGATCTTCCTGACCATTGGGCGGAAAACGAACAAGGCCTCAATGATAAGCGTCAGGATGACGATAAATAGAACAATACGCTGGACGAGTTGCAGTTCACTGATTCGTGATGCGCTTTCGTCTTCGTACTGCTGAACAATGGCGTTGAAATCGAAGAGCAATTTATCCTGAGCCATCTGGAAAAACGTTAAATCGTAAATTTCGCCCGTGCGCTCTGACTCAAAGGGAGCCTCGCTTAGCAGTCGATTAACTTCCGTCACAAATTCATTAACTTGGTCGTCAATGTTGCTTGCCGCATCGAAATACAAAGCGTCCAGCGGCGCGGACATTTCTCTTCCTTGCCGAGTGTGGTAGCGAAGCAAAAACTCATGGTTTTTGATTAATTGATCGGCGGCCCCTGTCGCTATCGCCTTGGCTTCGAGCGATCCTGTGCTCAGGTATTGCACGGTAAACATACTCGTTCGCTGAGAGAGCATCCGCTGCTGACCGCTAACATTTACGACTTTACCAGTCTGACTTCGTTGATCAATAACCCGGTCTAATACCCCGTGAATTATTAAGGATAGGATGGCTATCACAAGCAGTGAACCGACATACGTCAGGGTCATATACTTACTTGGGTTGCTAATTGTGAAAGGCTGGTTTTCTTTTTTATGAGAGGTAGTTCTAGATGACATTCGTCCAGGCCTTCAGCTGCCGAAAATTTGAAATTGCATCCCAAAGCATTCGTGATGCCATGCTAAGCCCAACGCTTTGCGAACTGGGTCAAAGTGGTCACGGTGGGCGTTTTTCCGTACTGGTGGAACCACAGTGCATTATCAAAATGCTTGTCTAGATAACGTTATAATCGAAAGGCGTTCGCGTGAACAGGTCAATCACCGGCGCCGATCCGGTCGTTGTAGTGAAACCGATACGGGTAACCGGGGACATGCGACCCGGCAAAAAGGACCGGTTTGTGGTTATGGCGTCGAAAACATTGGAAAGCGGACCTTTTTACCCCTACGAGATTGAAGGCGAGACGAGAAAAATCAGTCGCAATTTGCTTTGAGCTTTAATTCACCACGAGAGCTTTCTGTCCATTACCTAACTATGGAACTACGGTCAGAAAAGGCCACTACAGAGAGTGCTATGCGCAGACTGGTGCTGTTGTTGGAGGTGAGCCCCCAGAGCTTTGGATGAATGCAATAAAGTCTTTCAGAGGTATCGGTTTACTGAACAAGAAACCTTGATAGGTACTGCATCCCATATCCTTTAGAAGGGCCTTCTGGCCTTCGAGTTCCACTCCCTCAGCGATGATTCCAAGGTTAAGAGCGCCTGCAAGCGCAATGACAGACTGAGCGATTGCTTTGCTGTGCTCGTCATCGAGAATATCGTGAACAAACGATTTATCAATCTTCAATTCATCAATCGGTAATTGTTTTAGCCGGGTCAAACTTGAAAAACCTGTACCAAAGTCGTCGAGTGAGAAGCAAAACCCTATATTTTTTAATTCCAACATTTTTGCCATAGTGAGATCGGAATCATTTACGAGCGCGGTCTCAGTTAACTCGATTTTTAGCCTGGAAGCTTCCACATGAGTTGCCAGAACCTCCGCCGTCATCATCTCAACGAATTTATCGTCAAGAATTTGAAGGGCACTAACATTAATCGACAGAGTAAAATCACGATCAACGTGAAGGCTGATAGTCTCTTTAAAATCACGACATGCTTTTTTAAAGACCCATTGCCCAAGTTTCTTTATGTGTCCAGCGTCTTCTGCTATTGGCACAAACACCGCAGGCGATATATATCCTTTGATTGGATGCCACCACCGTAATAGCGCTTCTGCCCCTCTTATTTTGCCGTCGTCGTTGATCTGAGCCTGATAGTAAACGTAAAGGTCATCGTTCTCGATAGCTGCCAGAAGGTCTTGCTCTAACTCAATACGCTGAAGGATACGATCTTGCATTTCAAGATCAAAAAAACAGGCCTGATTGCGTCCGAGCTCTTTCGCCTTATACATCGCAAGGTCGGCCTGTCGAAGGGTATCACTTGCAGAACAAGCGCCATTATAAAGGCAGATTCCAAGGCTTGCTGTTGCTTGTTGGAATCCGGTAGAAAGATTGAACGGCCCACTAATCAATTCGATGAATTTCAATGAAAATTTACTTACCGTTCTTGCCGCTTCACTAGCATCTTGACTTAAGTTATTGAGAATTATTATGAATTCGTCACCGCCGAACCGGCCAAAAGTGTCACCTTTCCGGATAATGGGTAGGACTCTTGTCGAAAATTCAATTAACAATTCATCCCCAATCGCATGCCCTACGCTATCGTTTATCTTTTTAAAATTATCAAGATCAACAAAAACCAAAGCGCTATAATTGTTTGTTCTCTCGTTTAAAGCGATAGATTGCGAAAGTCGATCATTTATCATTGACCGGTTCGGCAAACCAGTCAGAGTGTCGAAGAACGCAAGCTTCTCTACCTTTTGCTCAGATATTCGCCTTTCAGTAATGTCTATATTTACGCCGACCATTTTATCGGGCTCGCCATCGACGCCGCGCTGATAACTCGCATTGGCGATAATATATTTGATATCTCCGCTATTCTGGCAGACTATGCGAAACTCACTATTGAGTTTGCTTTGTTTGGCAATAGATTCTTCTAGTGCGCATGTTGCTTCATTGAAATCATCGGTGTGAACGCTTTCTGACCAGGTTGTATAAGGCAGCTCAGAGGATGATTCTGAAACACCGTAGATTTTGTACATACTGGCATCCCAAGCCAATAACTGATTATGAAAATCGTATTCCCACACGCCGATATCGGCGGACTTGGTTGCAATTTCTAATCTATTTTTGGATTTTGATAGTTCTCGCTCAGAATTTTTCCAGTCAGAAACATCAATGTTTGTACCAATGAGTTTGATAGCTTCGCCGTCGTCGTTAGTGAGTACTATGGCGTTTGATTGAATGTATCGAATTTCTGAGTTTTCATGTCTGACTATCCGGAATTCGCTTTTCATAGGGCTTAAAGAGCGGATGGCTTTATCCAAGTCTCGTTTCGCATCTTCAAAATCCTCCCTATGAATGACACTGGACCAAATCGAGTAAGGCCGTTCGGTCATGGATGGATCTGCGCCATAAAGACGAAAGTTACTGTCGTCCCAAACAAGTTCATTAGACGCAAGGAGATATTCCCAGGTTGAAACTTTCGCCGCCTCTGTAGCGAGTATCAGGCGCTCCTGGCTCTGCTTTAATTCATTGTGGACCTGCTTAATATCTGAAATATCAGCACCCATGCTTACGAATATTTCCCCTAACGGGATGCTGACCATTTTAAGAGTTTGATTAGTGCCAGAAAAAAAGGACTCCCATGAATGCGGTTTTTTTTCATGGAAAATTTTCTGGATGACTGGCATGAAAGTTACCGTTGCATCAGCACCCGGAAATATCTCGTCAGCTGTCTTTCCTCGGATTTCTTGCAGTGACTGCTTCCAATTGTCTAAGGCAGCTGGATTGGCATCAATCAAGCACCAGGTTTTAATGACACCGTGATCATCTCGAACCAATCGCCAGATGTGGGCTTCGTACAACATGCTTTCGAAAATGGACTTATAAAGACCCTCGAGATTTTTTCCCGGAGGTTCGCCCACAGGGCCCGGTTCAGATCTATTAGTGTCCTCCCGATTTTTTTTAGGGAGTGGTTTTGATTTCATCGCGTTCACCTTGAAAAATATCAACGTGCTCCTGGAGCAGCACAAAGCTTCGTCCATCGCCGTCCTTGCAAAGGTGAGAGTCGTAATCATTGATAATAGTCTATGTGAAAATCTTTGTTAGCGTGGATAG
>Ga0307935_1000750_pt1 | contig 13044 bp, 10 predicted proteins | sample OrgLakmetageno92_FD_201827 | JGI IMG/M metagenome (GOLD analysis project Ga0307935, IMG submission 201827) | Saline water microbial communities from Organic Lake, Antarctica - #92 | ecosystem: Environmental > Aquatic > Non-marine Saline and Alkaline > Saline | place: Antarctica: Organic Lake...
GATCTTTCTCAACTGCTGCCAAGAGCTTCGCGAAATAGGTGGGAGTGTGGTGGAAATTCGGAATCGTCTCGTGCAGCTTCAGCGGATCGAGGTCCGCAAGCCGTGCTTGGAAGTGACCAAAAGCAGCAGCCGCGCGAAAAGCCATTTCCGGGGAGTCAATGGTATCAAAAGTCTTTGTATCCTCGTAAAACGGGTAGCAACGCCAGATCGTGTGATCCGGTAATGTCAACCAGCTACGGCCCTCGCGCACCGGTATCAGGCAGAGCTGCTCGGTTCCCGAATCACTCTGACCGATATGACCGGTCACGTGGAAAATATTTTCCATGACCTTTTCGGGCTCGGGAAACACAGATGCATTAATCGATTGGAGGATAAATCTGGTCTCGGTTTTCCCACTCCGACAGGTCACCGCGAAGGTCGTGTTGATCAGCCCAGTCGGGATCTCTTCGTGAGAGATAACTGGACCGGGGAGAATGAAGTGAGAGGCGATTTCTTGCAGGGTCATCTAGTGAGCGGAAACTGGGAGTTGGTCGGGGAGGCGTGGAGATTACGCAAATTCACTTACGAAGCGAAAACTTTTTACCAAGTCTTCGTAATATCTAGCGAACGGGCGTTTCCTAGGAGCGTTGCTTTTCCGCAAACACCAAAGTTCCACTGGCAGTTTGTAGAGTGCTGGTGACAACGATATTCATCGAGACACCGATATCCTCCGACGCATGATTCACTACGATCATCGTGCCATCAGGCAAGTATCCCACAGCCTGATGCGGCTCTTTCCCCGGTCGCACGAGCGCGAGATGGAGATTCGCCCCAACCTCTACTATCGGACGCAATGCCTTATCAAGGTCGTTAAGGTTCAGGACCGAAACTCCCTGGAGCTTGGCGACTTTAGTCAGGCCTTCATCCAAAGTTAACAATCTGGCGTTGAAGAACTGAGTGGTCTCGATCAATTGAGTATTAAAGTTCTTCTCATCAAGCTTGATGCGTGACTCGTGGATGGAAACTTGAATTTCTGTTGCGCCTTGCATCTTCTCCAAATTCTCCAAGCCACGCTTTGCCCGCAGGCTAACTGCTTCCTCCGCTCCGCTTGAAAGCGTTTGCACATCCTCAAGCACATAGTCTGGTATGATCAACCGGCCGCTAATGAAGCCCGATCCGATCAAGCCCAGAATCCGGCTATCCATCACAGTTTCCGAATCCAATACAATTGGCTGTCCGGAACTCGCGTCCTCGCGGAAGCGAACGTAGGGAATGATGAATGCGAAATCCTCGCGATTTCCACGAAGGGCAAGTGCCGCACCGAGAAAACCGAGGCTGGCGAATAGTGTTACGTCGAGCGCGAGGCGCAGCGAATCCACGAGTAATTCGCCATCGGCCGCGCGCTCGATGTGACTGCGCAGGGCCAGCTCGATCAGCGCCGATAGTTCAACGCGCGTCAACAGCCATGCGCAAAACAAACCCACACCCAAGCCGAAAGTAGCAGTTGAGAAACCGCGGAGTGTGAACCCGTGTGTCAGGCGTTCGATCCCAATGAAAATAAACCCGACCAGCAGGCCGATAACCAGTCCGGCAGTCACCGAAAGATCGAACTCAGTGCCTTTGGTGCTGAGCGCAATGGCCACGCCCCCCGCTTGGCACACTAGTAAATAGACCAAACGTGCAATATTGACTGAAGGATTTCGCATTGCTGCACATCCTCAGTAGAACCTCACCCGGCTTCAAGGCGAAACCTTCAGATATCTTTGGCAATCATCGCTTGCCGGACCGATCCTCGAACTACTCGTTCTCGTCAGCAGTGAGCTTAATATCAGAAAGGGCAGCAATAAAATCACCGAGAACTTCCGCAGGAACCATGATGGTATCACGATTTCCACCCACATCTTCAGTGATTTTCACCACCATTCCACGCGAGTTTTGCTTCAGATCCAGAAAGAAAGTCTTCCGATCTGATAAAATCTTTTCCGTATGCAACAAATCATTTTCCACTGGTCTAAAGTTGGTTGTTAATTACATCTACCATTAAGGAGGCGATTTGATTGTCAATCCATTTCCCCTGTCAGAAATGCGCAAGCTGATTCCAAATGACCGCCCCGCCATGGTATTGGCACCCATGCAGGATGTCACCGATCTGCCTTTCATGCGCGTGCTCGCAAGACGCAGCATGCCGGATTGGTTTGTGACGGAATATTTCCGCGTCCATCCCGATTCTCGGCTCAACACTTATATCCTGCGCTCAATCACAGAAAACCAGACCGGGCGCCCCATCTTCGCCCAGCTCATCGGCCGCGACATCGCGGAACTGACGCGCACTGCCAAGGAATTGGTCCAATATCCTATCGCCGGAGTCGATCTAAACCTAGGCTGCCCGGCACCCGTCGTTTACCGCAAAAACGCCGGCGGCGGCCTACTCCGCTTTCCCGAGCAAATCGATGCAATCCTTGGCGCGCTGCGTGACGCCATTCCCACGCAATTCACAGTTAAAGCCAGGCTTGGCTTTGCTAGCTCGGAGGAATTCCCCGCACTTCTGGAGGTTTTTAAAAAACACGCCATCGACGGCCTGACGCTTCACGGCCGCACTGTCGCCGATCGCTATCAAACTCCCGTGCAGCCAGATCCAGTCAAACTCGCCGTGGAAACCTTGCCTTGCCCAGTAATCGCCAACGGAAATATCGTGGATGCGACAACCGCGAAAAACTACCACACGCAGACCGGTGCTGCCGGCCTCATGATCGGGCGTGGTGCGATACGTAACCCATGGTTGTTCGAGCAGATCCGCAGCACTTTCAAATCTGATATTGAAGCCCCACAACCGACCTTCCGCGACCTACTCGACTATGTGAAAGAGCTCTCCGAGGAGCTCGCTCGCGAGCACCCGGCCTTTGATGCGCACCTCCATGTCCAGCGGATGAAGAAAACCCTGATCTACATCTGCGACGGAATCGACCCAGCATTTGAAAACGCTGTAAGGCGCATGAAAACACCAGCTGAGTTTGAGCAACTGTTCGAGTCCAACCTGAACAGCTCCCAGCCAATGCCAGTCCTGCCATCACGCGAATCGAGGTTATTCTGTGGCTTTTCAGAACTGCTCTAAGTGACATCAGAATAATGAAAGAATTTAAATATATCTTCACGTCATCTTTTTAATATGACTTCATGAGGTAAATCTTATGAACCATGTTTGGATCGCTATCTATTTACTCGAAAAAAAGAAGGCAGAAGTATGCCTTCAGTTTGATCGAGTTATTGGTGGTGATGGCGGTTGCTGCCGCACTGTTGGCAATCGCGGTTCCCAGCTTGTCCCGCTCCTCGTCGGACCAGCTCCGTTCTTCGCGAGAGTTGGTTAAATCTCAGCTTCAGCAAGCGCGCTTCCATGCGATTTCCAAAGGTTCTCCCACCGCTGTGGTGGTGCCTTCTTCTCCTTCCGGAAGAGCATCCGCCCCGGGCTCTATTGCCATCATCGAGGTAGAGCTCGAAAACGGAAACTACATAGCAGCACAGGACCGCCTAGCCTCCCGCCTCTCCAAGCTCCCCGGGAACACACGGTTTGCCGCGGCCAGTGAGATTGGCTCCGATAAAGCCACTCTGTTAGACGGCGAAGAAACACTTCAAATCAACCACCGGGGAACTCTCCGAGATTACCATTTTATCGTCTTCGGCTCACACGGGCAGATCCTGAGCCCGGCTCCTGGCACCGCCGTTCATATTGCGATCACGACCAAACGCGGGACGGGCGAGGCAGGTGCCTTCGATCTCATTCATGTCAATCGGCTCACGGGAGTGGCTCGGTCCGTCCAACCCTGAAAGCATGCGATTCCTGAATTCTAACAAACACTTTTTTGTGAGTCCGCGCGGCTTCACGCTCATGGAAGTCGTCATCGCTCTGCTGGTCACGGCCATCACCATTCCGCTAATACTCGGGGCCCTTGGTGCCACCGCTCAATCCCGCCAAGACGCCACTGCAGATACCACCGCAGCATGGATCGCCAGAGACTTCCGCAGCCAGCTGCTACTCAAATGGGAAGACACAGCTCTGTCACACGACGAGGACAACCCCACAACAACTGCTCTCGTATTGCTCTACTCAAAGGACGGAGCCCTGCTCTCTGAAGCCAGCCAAGATGAGCTGGAAGATCCCTTTGGTTTCCCACAAGCCTTCTTCGTCGCAGCGGCTCATGTGGCAATCCATCAACCGACAGAAAGCGCGGCCCCGAAGCTTCCCTTGGCTAATCTCTCCATTGAAATCTCCTATCCAGCGAAAGCATCTCTTAGCGACCGCCAGCGCCTCTACTACCAAACCATCAGCACTGGAAAGGGCCGTTGGAAATGAATCTTATTCGCCACAGCAGGTTCTTGCCTCCCGCTTTCACGCTCATCGAAATCCTTATCGCGATGACGATAAGCTCGGTCCTGATTGCAGCACTATTAGCGCTTACCAACCTGACAACTGATCGCTTCGCTCACAATCAAAGCGAGGTGGCACACCTCTCGCAGACACGCGCGCTCAGGCAGCTTTTACAAGCCGATCTTGCCGCTCGTCTTCCCGCAAGCCCACTGATCTGTGAGCCAGATCCGGACTTGGAAGGCTCGGACCGCATTGCTTTTATCCACACCGTTTCGCCCGCTAGCCAAAATCCACTCCATCCCGGTGACCTCGCCACTTCTGCCTACTACCTGGCTTTTACTGCCGATGCAGACGGAAACGAATCACCCAAATTATTCCGAAAAATCCTGACCCCGCTAGAGACTCAGCAACTAATCGAAGCAGGCGACCAAGCAGATTTCCCAGAACCTTCATTGGGAGCCGATGAAGTGATCGCCTACCACATCATCGCCTTCCGGGCTTCCCCGAAGTTCCGAAGCCCGGAAACAGGTGAACTCCTTCGATGGCAGCCGGCATCAGTCCATCCCATCAGCGCGGTGGAAATTACGATCACCCAACTCAGCGAAGCCGCTTCCAGGCGCTTCAACCAACGCGAGCAATGGCAGCGCATTGCCATCGCACCAAGTGAATCAGAGCGCCCGCTTATACGAACTTTCACCTGCCTCATCGGCCTGTCACATTGAACGTCAAAAGCTACTACCACCATTCAGCTTCCGGCTTTGCCCTACCCATGGTGTTGATCGCCACCATTGCAATGTTCTTGCTGGTTGTCACGCTCCTAAGCATCAACGACCTCGAACGAAAAACCGCTCGTGTTTATGCAGATATCACACGGGCTGACTTTGCGGTGGAAGCCGGGCTTGCGGTCGCCTTGGCAAGCCTTTCTGAGGTCACTTCACGTGACGACTCATTAGTCTTCCGGCTAGAGGATCCAGAGCAGCCAATCGTGACGGCGGAGGAACGGCCACTCGGCTACCGCGAGCAGGCATTTACCTACGGAGCAATTTTCGAGAATGAAACATGGCAGGCTGTGCCCTTTTTCAGCGGTGCTTTGCGAATCTCTCTCGGGAACCGTGAGCTTGATACCAATCTGCTCGAATCACAGCTCGCCGGCTACGTTGACGGAGCCTCCATTCTCGGCCCAATAACCCCACAAACCCAACTGATACCGCGGGCCCAGTGGGTGGAAATCCCCGCAGATCCGCGCAGCCCATCGGGCCACCGAATACGCTACGCCTACTGGATCGAAGACCTCGGCGGCCGCATTCACCCCGTGGATAAAACACCTAACCCAGACCAGCGCGGTGCGGCGGACATCGACATTTCTACCATCTTCGATCCCACTTCTGAGATAAGCGCCACACCACAAGAATTTCTCGAACAAGCCGCACAACTCCGGACTGCTGGCTCAGCGCGAACCATTCTAACCGAAACTCAGGCGCACCGTATCGAGCCACATATTCATTACTCCAGCCCGGCCCCTGTGGAACCCCAGAAACTCATCCCCCAAGGCTTCGGTTACGCAGATGCTGGGCTGCCCGCTGCCGATCTCAACCAATTAGTTTCCGCCGCTGATCTGGACAGTATCACGGCACACATCACCCGTAACCTGCCCGAGTTCGACCAGCGCAAAGGAGGCTTCCCGACCACCGAGGACTATGTGAAAACCCTCGCCGCATCGCTGATAGACTACGCGGATCAAGACCAGGACGCTACCGTCGGAGAGGGCTATCGAGGGATTGATTCCATGCCGTTTGTAAACGAATTTTTCGATCGCTACGAATGGATCGAAGGTACGGCGGGGACCGTAGCAGTAAGAGTGGAATCCTTCGTCGAGCTTTGGAATCCGTGCCAGTTGGAGATCCGTGGAGAAATCGGTTTCATCAATCAAAACCGCCATAGAATCAGCATACCTCCGGGAGCTGAACATGAATTTTCAGAAGTCGAGTTCTCCTCCCAAGCTCTAACGATTCCTCCCAATGGCTTCGCTGTCCTAGCCGTCGGTGAGCACATCTATTCCTTTCCCGAAGGCTCATTCATACCAGCCACCCTTTCTTTCACCGGAACTGATGAAAGCAATTTCCAGCTGAAATGGAACGGACGCGTGATCGACTCCGCGCGTGGTGGCCTTCAACGCACCGGCGGCATCCTACGCGCCGGAAGCTCAGAACGAAAATGGAAAGGCAATGCCTCTCCCGCATTTGACTCAAGCATCAACCAAGCAGGCGATCCTCGTGCATCCCACTATATCGATACACCTGTGTTCGCAAATAGCTACGATACCAATAGTAATTGGGGTGGTCGCACGCTCAAAAATGGCATCAAACAGTCACAGCCTGAAGCTCCATACGCGGAGGTGCTTATTAGTGATTGGGCAGATGGGGGCTCCAGCTCACTGCCCGGTGTCAGGCCTGTAGGTGACCAACGGCGACCCGGCGCTACGCAGATTCTCAACTCGGATGGCTCACCATATTCAGGCCGCGCTTACCCTCCGGGACAACCCGACCGCGCCCCCGCTTTCATCTCCAACGCAGGGCGCTACCACTCCTTGGGAGAAATGGGAAACCTCTTTGATCCGGCGCAATGGAGCGACATCAACTCGAGCAACCCCACTGCCAGCTCCGTGTCAGGTGGCGGTTTCAGCCTCGCCATCGGCCGGCCGGAGTTTCCTGCCTTTGACCGGGAGGGGCAACGCGCCGCTCAGCTCATGGATCTATTCTCAGTTGAAAGCCCAAGCCATCCCATCAACCTCAACACCGCACCACGTGAGGTCTTGCGATCCTTGCTGGCAGGCGTCGAGCTACAAGCCGATCCCATGGCTCCCAGCGCATCCTTGAAACACCGTCAGGAAACGGGCGATATTTTTGCGGAGATTCTCATCAGCCACCGCAACCAATCCCCACTGCGAGGCCTCTCCGACCTGAACATCTTGCGCAGGAATCCGCTCGATCCACGCGATCTGGCCGATCCCGAAGACGCCCCGTTTTTCGGCAATCCATACTTCATGGAAAATCTCCCCGATACCTCACCCGAGGGACTCTTGAGTTGGGACGATGCAGGCCGGGAAGAGCTCCTGCGTAAGCTCATCGGTATCGCTACCTTCCATTCCAAAACCTTTCGCATCATTGTCGCTGGCGAGGTCCGCAACGCTTCTGGAAAACTCATCAGTCGCGCGACGCGCGAGTTTCATTACAGCATCGCTCCGGAACGCGATACGGAGGGGAACGCCCTACCTGATGGAACACCCAATTTTATAAGACATTATGAAAAGGCCTTTTAGTTTACTCATCCTGCTCGCGACCGCGATCCTGACAAATGCTGAGGAGAAGCCCGTACGCTACGGCTTTCTCAACGTCGTGAACGTGATCCCCGGAAAGGTCTCTTGCGAAATCGAGCTGGCGGGAAAAGAGCTCGTGCCGGGTGGTTTGAAGGCAAGCAGCGAAACCGGATGGTTCATGCTGCCCACAGGGAAACACGCCATCACCATCGCACGCGCCGGCCACCTTCGCAAAAAGGCGGACATTGAAATGACTGAGGGCACTTCCAAGCTCATCGTCATCCACGCGGAACCGGCCGCGGATGTAGAGCTCCCAGCTATCGGTTTCACCACCTTGCCTGCCTACCCATCCAAAGGCTTCGGTCTCAAATTCATGTCCACTTGCGCAACAGGAGGGACATTCCAAATCGCCAAGAAAAAATTTGAGGCCGAGCGCTTCGAGATCGTCACCATACCAGATTGGAGCGGCGGAGGCTTCCAGCTCCAGCACCTCTCCAAGCTTGCCGGAACGATAGCCCGCGGCCGAGACCGAGCTTCTTACTATGTCTTAGTTGCCGATGACGCCGCCGGAAGCTACCTCGTCACCATCGTAAACGCCGATCTCCAGCAGCTCCCCCCTTGGATGGAACAACAGGCGCAGGAATCCGCCGATACGCCTGAAGCTGACTGACAGAAGAAATGGCGATTTGAAAATCACAATTCCTTTCCCGTTCAGGCCCCCCAGAAATTCCGGCCATTTTCAGCCACTTGGTCGAGCATACCAGCACCCATCTTTGATTCAAAGACCTTGGCAATGGCGCGTAAATTCCCAGGGTGGTTGTGCTCGTCCTCCAATGGAAATTCAATACACCCGTCCGGTGGTCCCATCTCCGGAGCATCGGTTTCTATCAACACACGATCGCGCGGCAGCTGCTTGAACATTTCCAGAACCTTGTGCTTGCGTGGCTGGAGAAAATAACCAGAGAACGAGAACCACATTTCCCCTTTCGCCAAACGCTCGGCAATCTCAATCGAGCCACCGAATGAATGCATCAACACCTTCTGCGGCCAATTCCCCGCGTCCTCCGCATCATCGATAACCTCAAAAAGCGGCTCCCACGCCTTGAGGCAATGCACCGTCATGTTCCGCCCAAATTCTGCCGCAATCCGAACCTGCGCCGAGAAAATCGGTTTCTGAATCTCCAAACTTGGCGATGCCACCCAACCATCCACGCCGACCTCACCAACCGTCGCCCGAGCATCGGTGCCTAGCAGTTCACGCAGCCTGTCCTCCCAGCCAGCTTTCGCCGTATGGGCAAACCATGGGTGAATTCCGTAGGCCGGGCGGATAAAATCGGGAAAACGCTCTGCCAACCCACGCACTGCCTGCCAATCGCTCTCACTTGTTGCATTCACCACACATCCACCAACGCCTACGCCACGCATTTCCGTAACCAATTGCTCCGGCCCGATGCCAAAGCTGGCGCTCTGAAGGTGATTATGTGAATCGAATAACACCTCGCCAAGGTAAGCTACTTTGAGAAAGGAATCACCCGTTTTTACCGCATAATGGAAACAGATTTTAAAAGAACGGCCTGCAATTCCAACACTTGCTTCGTAGCCGCTCTCAGTGTATCCACCACCCCTTAGTTCTTCACGAACACAGCCAAATTTCTCATGATCAAGTGGATTTTCCAAAAAATTGCCGGTAGTAAGAACAGTCGCGAACTGCGCCGGATCAAGCCGACCGTCACGCGTATCAACGCAATCGAGGAAACGTTGCAAAACGAACCCGAAGAAAAGCTACGTGAAATGACCACCAAATGGCAGGCGCACCTCGCCCGCTACCACGAGCTCGATTTCCCAGCGAAGCCCGCAATAGAACGGATGCCAGAGGACGAAGTCCGCGCCACCGCTGCCAAACTTGAAGAGCGCCTCAACAGCCTCCGCGATGAGTTTCCATCCCTCCCTTCTCAGGTCGCCCCAACAGCAGAAGCGATTGAAGAAGCCAAAATGGCGTTCCACGAGATCGAACCTGGTTTCCGAGACGCACGGGCCAAATACTTGGAAGAAATTTTGCCCGAAGCCTATGCCGTCGTCAAAAACGGCGCTCGCCGCATGTGCGGACAGGAAATCAACGTCAGCGACCAAACCATGGATTGGCAGATGGTGCACTTCGACGTCCAGCTCGTCGGCGGAACCGCCCTTCACCGCGGCATGATTGCTGAAATGCAAACCGGTGAGGGTAAGACCCTTGTCGCCACCCTTCCGGTTTTCCTCAACGCCCTCACCGGCCTCGGAGTCCACGTGATCACCGTCAACGATTACCTCGCGAAGCGTGACTCCGATTGGATGGGATCCCTATTCCGCTACCTCGGCCTCTCTGTCGGCTGTATCCAGAACCAGATGGCACCATGGGAGCGCCGCGAGCAGTATAATTGCGACATCACCTATGGAACCAACGCGGAGTTCGGCTTCGACTACCTTCGCGACAACGGCATGGCCGCCTCCAAGGATGACCAAGTCCAGCGCGGTCACTACTTTTCCATTATCGATGAGGTCGACTCCATCCTCATTGATGAAGCCCGGACGCCTCTCATCATTTCCGGTCCCACCGCTCAAGATTCGCACCAGTTCGACAAATACAAACCATTGGTCGACTCCCTTGTTAGAAAACAAACCGCGCTCTGCAACGATCTCGCCAACGAGGCCAAAAAACTCGCTGATGCGGGTGACGTGGAATCCGCCGGAAGAAAGCTCTTCAAAATCAAACTGGGCCAGCCGCGCAACCGCATGCTCATGCGTTTCATGGAGGAGCCGGAAAACCGCCGCCTGATGGAGAAGACCGAACTTTCCTTCTACCAAGACGCGCAGAAAAAAGAACTCTTCGCCCTCAAAGAAGAGCTCTATTTCACCATCGATGAAAAAGGTAACGACGCGGACCTTATGGAAATGGGCCGCAGCTACCTCTCACCCGAGGACCCAGAAGCCTTCACTCTTCCAGATCTCGGTTCCGTATTCGCCGATATCGATCTCAATCCTGAAATCTCCGATGAAGGAAAAATAACCGCCAAGGAAGAGGCCCAACAACAGATGGGTTCCCAAGCGGAAAAAATTCATAACATCACCCAGCTGCTCAAAGCTTATTGCGTTTACGAAAAAGACATCCAATACGTTGTCAAAGGCGACAAGGTCATCATCGTCGATGACAACACCGGCCGTGAGATGCCAGGCCGCCGCTGGTCGGACGGCCTGCACCAAGCTGTCGAGGCCAAGGAAGGCGTCGCCATCGAGAGGGAAACCCAGACCTTCGCGACGATCACCATTCAGAACTACTTCCGCCTCTACGAAAAACTCGCCGGCATGACCGGAACCGCGGAAACCGAAGCGGCGGAGTTTCACGATATCTATCGTCTCGACGTCCTTCCGATGCCGACCAACCGCCCAAACCAGCGTGTCGATGAAAACGATCAGGTCTTCAAAACACGCCGCGAGAAATTCAACGCAGTCATCGCGAAAATCAAAGAAGCACATGAAAAGGGACAGCCGGTGCTTTGCGGAACCGCTTCAGTAGAATCCTCACAAACTCTCGCCCGCATGCTCAAGCGCGCCAAGATTCCACACTCTGTTCTGAACGCGAAGTTCCACGAACAAGAGGCGGAGATCGTTTCTAAAGCAGGCCAGCCAGGATCCGTTACCGTCTCCACCAACATGGCGGGCCGCGGAACCGATATCAAACTCGGCAAAGGCGTAGCCGATGTCGGCGGTCTATACGTCATCGGCACCGAGCGCTATGAATCACGCCGCGTCGACCGCCAGCTGCGCGGTCGTTGTGCACGTCAGGGAGATCCAGGACGCTCACAGTTCTTCATCTCTTTCGAAGACGATCTCATGCGCAACTTCGCCGCCGCCGAGAAAATGACTTCGATGATGGAGCGCTTTGGCATGAAAGACGGCGAGGCTCTCGAACATTCTTGGCTGAACCGCTCTGTCGAAACCGCACAGAAACGCGTTGAGCAACGCAACTACACCTGGCGGAAACGCGTTCTCGACTTCGATGACGTGATGAACAAGCAACGCGAAGTCGTCTACGGCTACCGCAATGAAGTCCTCTCCACCGAGAGCCCACGCGATCTGGTCAACGAAATCATCGAAGAAACCATCCCCGCAAAAGTCAGCGAGTATCTCGAAGAACGCGACTACGACGCCCCGGATTATGCAGAACTCCTCGGTTGGGTGAATTCCACCCTCCCGATCAGTATCACAATCGAAGAACTCGATATTACCAAGACACCGGAGAAAATTGCTGAATACCTCGTCTCCAAGGTCAAGGACACCTACGAAGTGAAAATCAGCAATCTGCCGTATGAGGTTCTCGACCAAGAAGAGCGCCGCATGGTTCTCGTCGCCATCGACAAACAATGGCAGGCGCACCTCTACAACATGGATGCGCTACGCGAAGGCGTCACTCTCCGCGCTCAGGGACAGAAAGACCCTCTGGTGGAATACAAGAACGAGGCCTACAGCCTGTTCGTAACGTTGATGGACGGCATCAAACAGGAAGCACTCACCAACCTCTTCCGCTCCGCAGCCAACCTCGAGGATTTCCTTCGACAGCTGCACAACCAGCCTCAGAGATTACAGAGTGGCGAGTCCCAACTCACCCAAGCCAACGTGTCCTCAAGCGGCAGTCTCGACAACATCGATCCATCACAAGTCTCTTCGGGAAATGGCAAAGAAGGCCTCAAGCTCAACCTGCCGAAACGCAAGCCAAGCTTCTCCATCGAGACCACCGGCCGCAACGCCCCATGCCCATGCGGCTCCGGCAAAAAGTATAAACAATGCTGTGGTAAAACAGCGTAAGCTGAACTACCAAATTAAATAACTGGTTTCCGGAGGAGGAAACCACAAACCGCACAGGCGGAGTGGAACGCAGTCAATGCTGCGGTAAATCAGCGTAAGCTGTACTACCAAGCCAAACAACTGGTTTCCGGAGGAGGAAACCACAAACCGCACAGGCGGAGTGGAACGTAGCCAATGCTGCGGTAAAACAGCGTAAGCTGAACTACCAAGCCAAATAATTGGTTTCCGGAGGAGGGAAACACAAACCGCACAGGCGGAGTGGAACGTAGCCAATGCTGCGGTAAAACCGCGTAAGCTGAACTACCAAGCCAAATAACTGGTTTCCGGAGGAGGAAACCACAAACCGCACAGGCGGAGTGGAACGTAGCCAATGCTGTGGTAAAACAGCGTAAGCTGAACTACCAAGCCAAATAATTGGTTTCCGGAGGAGGGAAACACAAACCGCACAGGCGGAGTGGAACGTAGCCAATGCTGCGGTAAAACCGCGTAAGCTGAACTACCAAGCCAAATAACTGGTTTCCGGAGGAGGAAACCACAAACCGCA
>Ga0307935_1000751_pt1 | contig 13028 bp, 6 predicted proteins | sample OrgLakmetageno92_FD_201827 | JGI IMG/M metagenome (GOLD analysis project Ga0307935, IMG submission 201827) | Saline water microbial communities from Organic Lake, Antarctica - #92 | ecosystem: Environmental > Aquatic > Non-marine Saline and Alkaline > Saline | place: Antarctica: Organic Lake...
CCTGATTCGGATTCTAATTTAAGAATAAGTACTATAACAGAGTCAGCCGCGATCGCCATTGGTAATTCAGCAGGACAATTTTTACAAAGTAATAATTCTATTGCAATTGGTAATTCTGCAGGACAAACTGGTCAAGGCATAACCGGTTTTGCGCCGGAATTAATTGGTAATTCAATTGCTATTGGAAGCAGAGCGGGTCAAAATAATCAGGATGGTTTTTCTATTGCAATAGGTGTTTCAGCTGGACAAACTAATCAACAGAATACCGCAATTGCGATAGGTCTTGGTGCTGGAGAAAATAGCCAACGGGTAGGTTCTATTGCACTAGGTGCTGCTGCCGGAGAAAATAACCAACGTTTTAATGCAATTGCGTTAGGTAGTGCTGCAGGAAATATAGAACAACATGCTGGTTCTATTGCACTAGGTGTTTCTGCTGGACAATCTAATCAAGGATCTACTGGAGTAAATTCTAATTTTATTGGTAATTCTATTGCAATTGGTGTATTAGCAGCTTCAAGTGGCCAGCGTGGGCGCGCAATAGCAATTGGTTATCAAGCACAACTGTTAAATAATGCTGTCGACCCTGGTGATGGTCAGGCAGCAATAGCTATAGGTAATGAGGCTGGGAAAGAAAATCAACGAGAAAACAGTATTGCTATCGGTAATAATGCCGGAATTTTAAATTTAGGCGTTGGTTCGATTGCTATAGGAAATGGTGCTAGTGCACAGAATAGTAGATCTATTTGTTTAGGAACACAAGCTTCAAGTTCTGTTGACAATGAATTTGTTGTTAATTTATTTAATACGGGCGGAACTGTTGATGGACTTTTTGAAACAAAATTTGAAGCGACTCCTGGAAGTAATTCTCTTTCTGATTTTACTAGTATAACACCTACATGGTGGCAAGTTAAAATAAATGGTACTTTATATTCTATACCTATGTTTACACAATCAACTCCAGCACCTCCTCCAGCTGAATCATTTTAACACTTTAATTTCTTAATTGTTATATTAAGAAATCTTATAAGCCCTTTGGGCGGATCGTTATAAGCAAAGTGGATATTAAGAACTCCATTGTTTTAACCAGTCTAATATACTATTAGCTTGCTCTACCCAATCATAATCTATATATTCTACTTTGTCAAAATCAATGACATTGAAATGGTTTCCATCCCAAGTTATATTTCTTATAGCAGCCCCTCTTTCTAAATATAGATGTTTAATGCCTTTACTATGCATACACTCTAAAGCACTATATAGATCTTTTTGTAATTGATCATAATACTCTCTAACAACTCTTTTGCCTTCATTGACTCGTCTACTACCAATAAGATCGCGTAAAGATGTACCCATTTTAGTCATATAAACTTTATTACCTGATGTCATTAAATAAAAAGGCGTTCTTTCACACGATTGTAATTTCTTCAATACATCTATCTCTTTTTGATTGGTTTTCTTCTTGATAATACCATTATCACATATATCACGAGTAACTTGTATAGGTAAACGCGCCAATATATCTATAGTATCGTTATTGGATAATAAGGTATGTAAATCAAATGCGTTCATTAGTCAGTGAGAATGTATTTCTTAATATGTAAATTAAGAAATTATTATTTTATATTATGAAATCAAAGAAATTATTGTCTTATCGCATTCACTAAATCAACAGCATCAGGATTTTGTGACAATTCTACAATTCTATTTTCCACTTCTTCAAATATATTCATGGACACAGTTTGGTTAGATAAAATTTTTATTATATCATCGTATCCATATCCCATACTAATATACTCTAAAATATCATTAACATTTTGTGGTGTAGCTAGTAACAAAAGTTCGCTATAATTTTTAGCATAGTAGGGCAAACACATTTCAACCAACTCTTCAAAAACAGGTTTATATCTATTATCAAGGTTATCTGTCATCAATAAATATTCCCGCCTAAATTCTATCCCTTTGCTTTTGCAATAATCATCTCTTTCCCTTTCGGCTTGTTCTGTTTTTAGAATAATTGCTTTATAGTAATCTGGCATTCCGATTGGAATATGATTTTCTGTTCCTCCAATATTTCTATCACTAAAACAGCCTTTAGGAAGAATAATTGTATCTTCAAATTGAGACTTTGATCGCATAAATTCATATGAATAATAACTTAGATTAAAAATATGCCAGCCTAAAACATCAATGTTATTTTCTTGAATAAAATTATTAACTTTATTATCAATGGCAATTTTTCCCCACGTCATTTGATTAATAGAATCAATGTAACCGTTTATCAAAATCTTTCTTATATGTTGAATATCAACATCATTCCCAAATCTGTTCACAAGATTCATTTCATCGTTGTAAATAGATCTAGTGTGCTCTTCATACAGTAGTCTAATAGCATAACTGTACTCCTCTATCAATTCGGGATGTTTACAAAACAATTTTGTGGTCATTGGAGAATAACTCAGTGCATATAACCCTTCAAGATCAAATATATACATCCTGAAATTATTTTGAATACAATCACCTAGCATATAATTTATATCTCCAATTGAAGGATGATTAATAACTAATCTGTTTTGAAAAGTTGTGTAAACAGGATGTGTATGGAAATGTAGTAATCCTACATTAGGAGTACTGCAAAAAGCAGGAGCATTAAACATATTTTCGATAAGAACGCCACTATACATATTGCTGATTTGTGTTATTTTACTGTTGCTATCAATGTAAAAATGACCAGTGTACTCTTTTTCTCTGGCTAACATAAATTCAGCAAAATCTAAAATATCTCCACTAGAAAATTTAAATTTGTATAATGACAGTCCATTTCTATTAAAATATTCGTTTCTAAATAAATTTGCTGAATTTCTTGCCGATTCTGTATCATAAAAATTTTCTTGTCTTGTGAGGATAACATCCTTTTGTTCATACCGAGGATAAGGATCGACAAATCCTAAACTTGTGTAAACAGATAAAGCCCGGTCCCAGTACATGTTTTCAAATTCCAAGCTAAGAATCATTTGTTTTCCTTTAGAAAGATTGATCATTTCTTGAAGTAGCATCTTTGCAGAACCTATCGATTTACCAAGCGCAGTCGAGCACACATTATATATTTCTAATTTATCATCGTAAACATGGACGGTACAAAAACTTGTAATGTTTGCAATGTAATTATCTGTATTAAAATCACTATATGGTTCTGTAGAAGATAATGCGATATATTTTATGACATCACCTTCGTTCATTTCAATACTGTCTTGATTAAAACATGCGGAAAATATATCGTTTATGTGTTCGAGATAATAACTCTTCAATTCATATAATTTATAAACTCTGAATACGATTATTTTATTATCTGCTGATATATAATCCATCCTTTAAAAGTATTGTTAAAAAGAAAATATAAAATAAATGGTTGAAGAATCCATATCTCAAATTATCGATGGTTTATGGGTAGGAGGAGAAGGAAGTTCCGCAAGCAAACAATTTTTTGAAAAAGAAGAAATAGGTGCTGTCGTTAATTGTACACCTTCTTTACAGCATAATTTTTACAAGCTTGGTACAGAATATTTAAGAGTTCCAGCAGGAGATTCTACAGATCCAGAGGATATAGAAGTTATGAAAACAATGATGCCTATGGTTGTCGAATGGATTAGGATACACCACCAAGTCTTAGGTAAAAATGTTCTTGTTCATTGCCACCATGGAATAAATAGATCTGCTACTTTTGTTTGTGCTTATTTAATGAAGTACTATGGCTTGTCATATAAAGATGCTGTTGAATTTTTAATAATGAGGCGTCAAAATATATTTTATCATGGAGACAGACCCACGTTTAAAAAAGTTTTGACCGAATGGCAATAAAATTTTCATAATAGCAATTATGAAATTATTCAAGGTATTCAATAATACAATATAATTTTTTGGATTCTGCTCCTTTATTGATATATGTTGCTCTAACTATGTTACCAGCAGGAACATAACTACCTCCAATTTTACTATCACCAAGAGGATAGCGATCAGGCGGACCAAGCAAAAAATCTTCGATAACAAATCTTTTCATTTTAACAAAAGTTGGACTTGCTACAGAAAATTGTGTGGCTGTAGGGTTTTTAAAGTACACAATATTATTCACATTGTCAATTGAAATAACCGGGCCTAAATCTTCTTCTTTAGCGCCTTCTTTCAACGAAATATGGTCTGAAACTGTTAAAATATCGATAATACTTTGTGGTACAGTTATACCAGTTGCTCCAGTTGGAGCGGTTGCGGATAACGCTCCAATAACACCTTCACCAAAACCGTTATCGGGGGGAAGAACCTCTAATTTGATATAATCGCCTTCATTGTTTGATAAAGGTCTAACTTGAAGATCTAAAACAGAGATTGGCCAATCCCATGTATAGTCCACAGTCGTTTCTACATCTGGTCCACTTACACCATGTAAGCAAATAGCCTTTCCTTTCCATTTACCTCCGGTCGGGACGCTTTCTTCTTTTATTGTGACTATTCTTTCAGTCAATTCTTTTTCTTTTGTGACAGATGTTAAGTCAATAGTGTGACTTACTCTATCATTGTGACAGCTTGTTGGTGCTGGATCTGTAGATTTTAATATTTCTCTTACAGTTGCGCCTTCTGTTGTGCAAGTGTATCTCCAAATATAATACGTTGTCATATTTTAATATTGATTAAATAAATTTTATCTCAAAAGATTCTGAAATTATTACATCACTTCCAGAGTCACGCTTAATTTGTAACTCTAATATAGTTTTATTTTCTGGCTGGTATAAAATATCTCCCAAATCTATTATTTCGATTTGAGAGTTGCTTAATCCTGTTTTTTCTGCCACAACTTTACTGTTATACAAGTCGTATAATCTTATGCTAAAAGAATCCCCTAAACTATTTGCCCGCGCAATTACATCGACAGATAAGATAGTGCTGTTTATTGTTCCATCATATATTATTTCTTTTGATACTTTGGAATAATGTTCGCTTGATGTTTCTTCAGAAGAATTACTGTGGATAGTTTTGATCTGAGATTTATGAAAAGCTAATATTCTAGATTGTTCGTCCGCATTCATTATGCTGTCCAACTCTTCGGAAGGAATAAGTGACCATCTCGCTGCAATTTGTTTCTGGGTTTCCGATAATTCCGATAATCCTGATATCAAAGCACTCATTGCTTTTCTGGCTGCTCCATAAGTTGCATACGTTGCTGGCTTGAATACAAAACTTTCAGATAAACCTTGTAATCTATGCTCGATATGAAGATTTTCAATTTCTTCAATTGTAGACATTCTTTTTATATTGGATTTTAAAAAAGAATTATTTTCTTATTGAAATGTGAAAGGTTTTGTCAGAATCACTTATATTTTTAAACTCGGTTTTTCTGCTCGATAAATTTCTTACTCTTATAGACATTTCGGAAGATTGTTGTCTAAATACTTTTGTTGTCACATTGAATAAAACAGAATTAATTATAGGAGATTTCGTACTGTCAGATGTTCCAATGTTGATTTTAATATCAAGACTATCACCCAATGCTCCTGAAAAATTAGCAGGTGTTAACGAATCAAAAACGGTTGGGGTCATTGTAGAATTTGCTATGTTTGATTCAGTTACCCATGCGCTACCAGACCAGTAAACCCATGATGAACGGCCATCAAAGCTTAACAGCATTTTTGTTGTTGTTCCTGTTGGAAATGTTCCGTTAAGTTGACAACTATTTATGGTATTCCATGAAAACGTGTTTATTTGGCCAGAATCGTTGCTTGTTAACGACGCAGTGCCTGATGTAGAAAAATTGGAGCCAACCGCTTCAAAAAATCTTGCTTCTCTTAAAATGAAGTATGTAGGGTTGTTGCTAGCGTTGCAATAAATTCTAAAATAGCGGGAAAAAACAGGCTGAGGAAAATCAGCAAATTTATACATTCCAGTTGTATTTCCTTTGCTTGTATAAGTAACTGCTTGATCTCTTAAAATAAGATTCCAATTTTCTCCATCATTGCTCCATTCAATAGAAACATCGGTACCGTAATAAGTGGTTGAATACCAAACAACTTCCAAACTATGAACAGCCCTAACACTACCAAAATCTAACATCCACCATGAACCAACCGCTGGTTCCGCTGTTGTATTGTACCAAAATGTTGAGGTACTGTTATCTATTGCATTTCTGGCTGGAGATGTTGATGTTGAAGCAGATGCAGTTCCGTCCACACTAATATTAGTTCCTTGAACGTAATCAGAACCTATGAGTATTAAACTATTTTGATTTAATTCTGCTACAAGGGGAGCATCAATTTCATATTTTCCAGTGTGGCCTTTTGAAAAAGTTAAACTTGTGCTATCGAATGTGTCGGTCATGTCTTCGTTAATACTATAACGTCTTTGATATTCTGGATCTGGAAAATGATCCAAAACAGTTATTTCTCCTGAAGCAATAAATTGGTCAAGTTCAATCGGCTCTTGATAATTTGTGGCATTGTGATTAGAAACTATTCCATCTAAAATGGTTTTATCAGTGGTGCTTAATTCAGAGTTAAAAGTGGTGGCTACTTTATCACCGTAAACTTTTACATAAAATCCTGTTGATATTACTTCTTTTATTTCATCTACGAGTTGTTCGTGATCAACTCCAACTGTGAAATCGTTATTAAGACTATAGATATATGTCGCCATTTTATAATTACTGACTCATTTTTAATTTTTAATTTTGAATAAAATGAGTTTATATTTTTACAATTGTGATCGAAGATCCATCTGTTAATAATTTAATATCACTGTTTCCAGATATTCGTGTTACTTGCATTTTAATTTTAGTTCCCGGTTGAAGATCAAACACTCTGTGAACATTTCCAGTGTCTTGGCCTTGGGTTGAATTTCTGTTGTACATACTAGCAATAGATCCGGGAATGTCCGAATAACCAGATCCAGTGTCCATAACAAGTTTCATCTGAGTTTGTGATCTTGAATTTCTTTGGGAAATATATGTTGTGCATCTTGCGTCAAGCTGATATCTTCCAGTTGCACCAATCACGATTTCTGAACTATTTGCCGGATGAGTGTACACATCGTCTTTAATTCCCTCTGTATTAAGTGGAACGTCGGTAGGAGTTGTTAAAACATCTGTTTCTGTCGTTGGCGAATAGTAGGCGTCAAATGTCTTTCTTGAACACTCTAACTCTTGGATTCTTGGCCAGTGAGCGAGAGTCATAGCAGTTGCAAGTTTTGAATAATCAACACTTTCATAATTTGTGTATATTTCTGGAGTCCAATCCTTACTCATGGCATTTAGGGCACCAGTATATCCAGTTGAACCCTTCAATGCATTAAGTTTATTCAAAGTGACTTGATCTGGAGATCTGGAATATTTTCTTTCATACAAATCAACCTTTTTCAATATTTTATTTTGCGATTTAACCCATCTTCTAACATCATCAAAGTTATTAGGTCCACTTATTCCTAATTCACTAAAATTTGATGTAAATTTATTAAGTGAATCTTCGATATTCAATGCTGGTCCAGAATTAACAAAATATGGTCTAAGAATTGAAGGAATTTCTTGAGCTACAACGCCCAAACATGGTTTACCGTTACTCTTGTTAACATACATTCTTGGCGTTACATCACCACATAAACCATCTAATATATTATCAGGGATTCCTGTAATTCCAGTCTTACCTCTTTGATCAGATGTTGAATTGAATGATTGGGCTGTTACTACACAAGATCCTGTACCAAATCGAGCACCTGTCACACCAACATTACCAAATTGCATTTGATTGCTTCCTGTTGAAATTGCGCCTTCACCAAATGCTGCAGAATTGGTTTGTGTTGAACTTGTGGCATCAGCGTCATCTCCAACAAAAGTGTTACTGCTACCCGATGTAATTACATCACCACAATCTGCACCGATAAAAGTATTCTCGTTGCCAGATGATAAGTTTGTCGCGGCAGTATTTCCCATAATTGTATTACCTGAACCAGTAGAAGATGCTGGATTAGCATCAACACCAATTGCTATATTATCGTCTCCGGTAGTTCTTTGTCCTTGTGCATCTGTACCTATCGCAATATTATCATCTCCTGTAACAGCTCCATCTAATGCGTAACTTCCAATTGCAATAGAATCATCGGCTGAAGTTGTATTTCTTAATGAATTGTGGCCAATGGAAATATTGTCAATATTGTCATCAAGATTTTGGAGTGAATAATTACCAATAGCAACATTTCTCACACCTGTTGTCATTTGATTCATAGAATTGTGACCGATTGCTACGTTGTCTGTACCGGATGTTGCCTGTCTCAATGTAAAATTACCAAGTGAACAATTTCTTGAACCAGCAAACGAACCACCATCCATAGTAAATGATCCCACGCCGACATTGTCATTAGCTCCACCTGTTGAAAATCCTATTGCATTTCTACCAATAGCAATATTTCTTATTCCCGTTGACAATTGAAATAATGCATACGACCCAAGAGCAGTATTTTCACCATCAGTACTGTCTTCCAATGCACGAACGCCAACAGCAGTGTTAAATCCTCCAGTTTGGTTATTTCTCAATGCTCTTGCTCCGAAAGCGGTGTTTCCTGTACCTAATGTATTTTCTCTTAACGCTTCAACACCTACTGCAGTTACTCTGAAACCATCAGTATTTTGATTAAGTGCATAAGTTCCAACAGCCGTTGAATCAGATCGAGTTGTTTGATTTTGCAATGCACTGTCGCCAATCGCAACATTATTACTTCCCGTTGTTGTTGAAAGATTTGTGTTTCGACCAATGCTAATGTTTCTTATACCTAATGTTAAATCTCTTCCCGATGAACGGCCAATAGAAACATTATCTGTCGCAGATCCAGCAGCATTTAATCCTGCTTCGTAACCCATAAAAATATTACTTCCGCCCGTAAGATTACCGTTGGCACAACATCTTGATCCTATGAATACTGATTGATCGCAAGTTGTTATATTTTGCGCTACATTATGACCTATTGCCACGTTATTAGAAGTTGTACAATCTTGAAGAGCCTGAACTCCAATGGACGTATTTTGTACACCAGATACATTATTTTCAAGAGATTGACGGCCAATTGCTGTATTATTACTTCCTGTCGTATTACTTAAAAGAGACTGAAAGCCAACTGCAGTATTATTAGTTCCGTTCATGTTTGCTCTTAACGCGTCTCTTCCAATTGCAACTAACTCGTTTGCTGTGTTATTTTCAAGAGAATATGCACCCAATGCTGTATTGTTATTTGCTATCATTTGTGATGCTAGAGAAAGAAACCCAACTGCAGTATTAAATGATCCACCGGTAATGTTCTCACAAGAAAATGTTCCAATTGCAACGTTTTGTGAACCACTGGTATTGTTAACAAGGGAATCTTTTCCAAATGCACAATTTCCATTTCCAATATTGCAAGCAGACAATGATGATTCGCCAACAGCTGTATTTGATTCTCCACTAATTAAGGCAAATAAACTGTCTTTTCCCACGGCAGTATTTAACCCATTACCATTATCGCAGTTTTGTAATGCTCCACTTCCGACAGCAGTGTTATTTGGAGAAGTGGAAACAGTTTGTAAAGCATTATGGCCAACTGCTGTGTTATCGTTACTAGTTAAATTGTTTGAAACATCACCACTAAGAGCATTGTTTCCTAGTCCAGTATTTCTTGATCCTTTGTTTCTAATAAGAGACTCATAGCCAACTGCAACGTTATTAGACCCATCTTCAAGGTTTTGCATGGCAAAACTTCCAACAGCAACATTCTGTGTTCCGGTATTTATAAATCCTGTTGCCCCAAAAGGAGGTAACGGGGTAAACTCCATAGCTTTAAAACCAATTGCGACATTGTTGATAACTCCTCCAAAAGATTGATTGTTACTGATATTTAACATTGCATATGCTCCGACAGCAACATTTTGAGAACCTGTTTCTCCGCAATTTTGCAAAGTGTTGTGTCCAATTGCCACATTGAGATTTCCTTCTCTATTATTGTATAATGATTGAGTTCCAATTGAAACATTTCTATTTGCTGAAACTACTTTTAGCATACTTTCAGAGCCAATAGCAATATTATTTATTGCAGTGGTTGAGGCTGGTGTACTATAACCTCTTAATGCCCCTGATCCAATTGCAATTATATCAGATGATATATTATATTTGGCAGAATAATAACCAATTGATACTGTGTTATTTTGAAAAGAACTTCCAGTTGATAAAGACTGCGATCCTGCTCCAATTGCCACATTATTTCTAGCATTTCCTCCAGTTGGAATTAACCTTACTAATGCTTGTGTTCCAATAGCAGTATTATCAACCCCGGTTGTATTTTCTAACAACGCATTTCTTCCCACAGCAACATTGTTGCGCCCTGTGGTTAACGCAAACAATGAAGCCGATCCAACAGCAGTATTTTGATTTGCTGTTGTTGTGCTTCTTAACGCATTACTCCCAATAGCAGTATTATTACTGTGTTGGACATCTGACCCATTAGTTAGGGCATAATTTCCCACAGCGACATTATTTATGCCCAAAATATTATTTTCCAAAGCTCGATAACCTACAGCAAGATTATTAACACCATTCGTATTTTCCAATGCGTACGCACCAATCGCAACAAGATTACTTGTTCCAGTGTTTCCAAAAAGTGAATTATGGCCAACTGCGACATTGTTATCTCCTGTTGTTGTATTTTGACCCGAACTATTACCCATCATAATATTTCTTGCACCAGATGTCAAATTAAGCAACGAATTTTGTCCAACAGCAACGTTATCATCGCCAGTTATTGCGCCTGAACCCATCGCTGATATACCTATTGCTGTTAAATTTTGACCACTGTCATTATTTCTTGCGGCATCGTACCCTATAGCGACATTATCATTGTTACCATTACTGTTTTCCAAGGCCCTGTAACCAACAGCAACATTTCTCATACCCGTGGTATCCATCTGAAGAGAATCTGCACCAACTGCAACATTTTGATTTCCAGAGGTCAAATCCGTAAGTGCTCGTCTTCCAACAGCCGTATTACTATCGCCAACATTCGCTTGTAGAGCTTGATAACCAACTGCAGTGTTTTGATCAGAACTAGAATTAAGTTCAAGTGTCTCTGAGCCAACTGCGGTGTTTTGAGTTCCTGAAGTGTTAGATCTTAATGATTCGTGGCCCATGGCAGTATTATTTTCTCCAGTGTTTATTGATGAAAGAGCATCTTGGCCAACTCTTGTATTTGTTTCTATATTTCCGCCACCACGGCCAACATCTACGTTTCCTGAAAGACCAACAGCGATATCACTACCATGAAAGATTAATTCAGTAACATCATTAACATTATCTGGACGAGCAGTTCCTGCTTGAGTTCTCCAAAAATCAGGAATTGTATTTAAAGCCGGTAATGGACCCTGAGGGCCGGTGAATCCTTGAGGTCCTTGTGGGCCGGCTACAGTGCTGGCTGCACCGGTTACACCTTGAGGTCCTTGTGGGCCGGCTACAGTGCTGGCTGCACCGGTTACACCTTGAGGTCCTTGGGGACCGGCTACAGTGCTGGCTGCACCGGTTACACCTTGAGGTCCTTGAGGGCCTGTAGTGCCATCGACACCTTGTTCACCATCAGCACCCGTTACACCTTGAGGTCCTTGAGGGCCTGTAGCACCATCGACACCTTGTTCACCATCAGCGCCCGTTACACCTTGAGGGCCGGTAACACCATCAACACCTTGTTCACCATCAGCACCTTGTTCACCATCAGCACCCGTTACACCTTGAGGGCCTTGAGGGCCGGTAACACCATCGACACCTTGTTGGCCGTCAGCGCCAGTAACTCCCTGAGGACCCTGTGGGCCTGTGGGTCCAACAGCTCCAAGAAAACTATAATCTGTTGTATATCTTATTTCGCCTGTAGATGGTATATAACCAAGTATTCCAGTGAATCCTAGTTCCCTTATAGGTTTTATGTACAGTCCAGATGCACCAGGGCTTAATTGACTGTTTGTAGCATCGATTGTAATTGTGTTTGATGGCGCTGTTCTTCCTGTTCGAAAACCACCAATGGATATTGTGTCATTTCCAGTGATATCAAGACCAGCACCAGCTCCAATTCCTATATTGCGAGATCCTGTTTGATTATTTCTCAATGCAATGTTTCCAAGTGCGACATTGGATTCTCCTGTGGTGTTATCTGCCAATGCACTAGTACCTATTGCTAAATTAGAACCTCCTGAAGTATTGCCGTATAGTGCACTAGTTCCTATTGCAATGTTAAAAAATGCTGTGTTGTTTTTCAAAGCAGACAATCCAACAGCAATACAATACCCACCACCTGTTGAAAGTGACATGGCACTGGATCCTATCGCAACATTACCGCCACTTGTTGTTGTTGAAGATAGCGCGTCCGTTCCAACTCCAACATTGTAATCACCGGTTGTATTTAATGAAAGAGCACTACGTCCAATGGCTGTGTTGTTAAAGCCTGTTGTGTTTGCGGCTAAAGCATCTTGGCCAACTCTTGTATTTGTTTCTATATTTCCACCACCACGGCCAACATCTACGTTTCCTGAAAGACCAACAGCGATATCACTGCCGTGAAAAATTAATTCAGTAACATCATTAACATTATCTGGACGAGCAGTTCCTGCTTGAGTTCTCCAAAAATCAGGAATGGTATTTAAAGCGGGTAATGGACCCTGTGGACCTGTATCACCCTGAGGACCGGTTGGTCCAGCTACAGTGCTGACTGCACCCGTTACTCCCTGAGGTCCTTGGGGGCCAGTAACACCATCCACACCTTGTTGGCCGTCAGCGCCCGTTACACCTTGAGGACCCTGTGGGCCGGTAACGCCATCCACGCCTTGTTGCCCGTCAGCGCCAGTTACACCTTGAGGTCCTTGGGGGCCGGTAACACCATCGACACCTTGTTCACCATCAGCTCCAGTTACACCTTGAGGACCCTGTGGGCCGGTAGCACCTGTAACACCATCGACACCTTGTTGGCCGTCAGCGCCCGTTACACCTTGTGGGCCT
>Ga0307935_1000752_pt1 | contig 12997 bp, 13 predicted proteins | sample OrgLakmetageno92_FD_201827 | JGI IMG/M metagenome (GOLD analysis project Ga0307935, IMG submission 201827) | Saline water microbial communities from Organic Lake, Antarctica - #92 | ecosystem: Environmental > Aquatic > Non-marine Saline and Alkaline > Saline | place: Antarctica: Organic Lake...
AGAGGACGTCACGAACTGCATGCTCTCGGTCGATCCTGCCGTGCTCGCCCGTCCGTGCCGCTGGTGGCTCAATCCGCAGATCCTTGTGCGCATGTTGCACATTAAGGATGGTAACGGTCGCCCGATCTTCCTCACAGCGACGGAGGCTCCGACAGCAGGCGGCATCGGCTCCATCCTCGGCTACCCGACTACGCTCGCACATGCCGCGCCCAATGCAAATGGGGCAGGCTCAAAGGTCGCCACCTTTGGCGATCCGGGTGCGCTCAGCGTCGGTGTGCGCACCGACTATAAGTTCGAGAGCAGCGATCATCACAAGTGGAGCGAACTGCAACGCAGCTATCGCGGCCATGGCCGTGCCGCCGTCAAGGGCCGCCGCGCTCAAGGTCTCGCAGTCCTCACGACTGCTGCCAGCTAGCAAGTAGAGGCGTCGCTAACCGCACACTCAATCTGGTCGCCTTCTCCCCCTCCTGGAGTCGAGCGGCCTTTGGGGTGTCTGAATATCAGCAATCAATCAATCCAATACAAATTATGGCCAAAGAAACCGAAACAAAAACACCCGCCGCGAAAGCCCGCATGATCGCCTGCAAAGTAGGCCCTCAAGGAATCTCCGAAGGCGGCTCCATCTATCCAAGCGGCTCTGCCGTCGAGTTGCCCGCAGATCGCGTCAAAGCGCTGGGCAGTCTCGTGACTGAGCAAAAGTAAAAAACAGATAGATACCTTCAAGCCGGTGCGACCGGCACACCAACGGTCGCACCGCCTTTTCTTAAATTTCATTTCAGCGCGTTTTAAAATGTATACCAGCCTAACAACCCTTAAGGAATTCGTCCTCCCGGAATCTATCCAGGATAAAGACGATTGGGATAGCATGCTCCTAGCCATCGGTGCCGGCACCGCGGATCTCTTTGACACGCGGTGCAACCGCAAGCTACGACGTGAGGTCGATGCTATCGCCGAGTTCGGCGGCGAGCATAGCTGCTTCGTGTTGCCTCGCTACCCCATCGAGACTATCGCCAGCGTGCACACCCGCTCCACACCATCAGATGCATGGCGCGAAGAGCCGAGCGCGATACAGACACAGTCTAACCAGAGTGGCCTCATCTCTTTTTGCGGGCGCATCGCCTATGAGTGCGAGCGCATCCAGGTCACTTACACGGCAGGCTACTTTGTAGACATCACTGGAGAGACTGCTCTCCCAGATGGTGCGACACCCATGCCCGCTGACCTCATGCTAGCATGGTATCAGCAATGCGCCCACGTTTTCGAGCAACGCGACAAGCTAGGCTCAAACTTTACAGGCGCAGATCGTGGCCTAGGCGGGGCACTTGTGAGCCTTATCCAAATCGGCCTCACCGATCCAGTCGAACAAGTCCTACAGGGGCACAAACGATTCCAAATTCTTTAAGATGAGCACGCAAAGCAAAGTCCAACTCACCCCCGAGTCTCAGCGAATCATCGCGAATCTCAAATCGATGCCTCAACGCATGGGAGTGGTTGTCGCGAAGGCGATGGACGACGAAAACGAAAAGACGGTCGCGCACATCTCTGACCGCTATCTTTCGCGCAGAGGCGCTAACACGCTAGGTGTGCGCACTAACCGGCTCCGCAGTTCATTGCGTCGCACTCCCGCTCGGATCTCCGGCGACTTAGGGGTCTCGTCATCGATCGGCACCAACGTCGAATACGCTGGCGTGCATGAGTTTGGTTTCAAGGGCACCGTGACGATCAAATCACACGCTCGCAAAATGACATCCGCATTCGGCATCCCATTGTCCACTCCAGTCACGGTAAACGTGCGCACGCACACGCGAAATGTCGACATCAAGAAACGCGCTCCAATTCAATCCGGCATCGCCGACCGATTGGACAGCTATGTGCGCTCAATTTCGAAGGCAATCGTTGCCACCGCAAACTAATCGACTTAGCAGATGACTACTACACTCGAACAGACTCAAGACTTGATCCTAGATTGCTTAAAGGCGGTCCCCGCCTTTGCTGGTCATCAGGTTACCTGGGTGTCGCGCAAAGAGGGCAAGGTTTTAAACGACATAGATGCCGGGCGCTCGCGCCTATCACTCGCCTGCTTCGTTTACCCAGTCGCGCCGACTGGGTGTAATCCAAATCTGCAAGGCCCTGTTTTTGATAAGCTCCAGCTGCGCGTAACTTGGTTTGAAAACTTCGAACTCAACCACGATGCATCGCTCCATGCAGATGCAGCCGCTCTCTTAACCCTGCAAGCGCTCCATCAGTATGGAGTCAACGCAGATGGCCTACACATGATCACAGTTCAAGAGCAAGGCCCTATGGAGTGGAGCCTTACCAAACAGGGACTGCAACAATGGGATTGCTGGTTCAACTGCCAGCTCAGTCTCCCCCAGATCTGCCGCACTCCAAAGCCAACCATCACCTACGATCTCGCTGCCGAGCAAGTCACCATCAACTGTCGCGACGCAGACGCCTCCATCTACTACACGACAGACGGCACGTTTCCTTTCCCGGAAAACCCAGCGAGCACGATCTATAACGCCCCCGTCACATTCGGCGGCGTGATCGTCACCCATGAAGATCGCATCGTGACCACCGAAAACCCATTCGACGCCGACAGCTCAACCGAGATCCGCGCCATCGCGATCCGCAACGGCTACCTGCCTAGTAATCTTAAATCAATCACACTCAGTCAAATCGCCTAAACCATGAAAACAGAAAAAACAGCATCCACCGCACCCGCCACTGATCAAGGTAGCGCAGGTGCGTCCCGCACCGCACCCGAGCAAAAGTCCCAACCTAAGCCGGCGGCCAAACACCCGACACTCACCGCCGAGCAGCTCGCCGCCGAATCATGCCAGTCCGTGACTGCCTACGCGCATCCGCACACGGCCCGGACCGTTGCGTATCATTTTAACGACTACGCCTACACAGCAACTGGATTGCCCGCTGGAGCTCCAGATGCAAAGGCCGCGCAGTAACTCACCAACCGAAAACCGGAAAACCGAAAACCAATAAACTATCATGTCATTAGATCGCACCAAAATCCTACGAGGTCCCTGCAAAATCGAATTTGCCGGCGAGACCTTTTACAGCCGTGCCGACGTCACCGTCAAATTCTCTACGCCACTCTTTGACAAGTCGTCGGCAGCCTACGGCCGTCACGGCCAAGGCGTCGAAGACAAGCTGATCGAAGTCTCCTTCACGCCCGTCACCTACACCGCCGCGCAAGCCGCCGTGCTCTGGCCGCATGCCAGCACCGCAATCGGAGTCCGCATTTATGGCGCAGTCGATACGCCCTGCGTGATCACTCCCATCACGGGCCAGCCGCTCACACTCGCCAATGCCGCCGTTACCAGTATGAGCGACCTCGCTTTTTCGCCTATCCAAGGGTTCTGGGCAGGCGATACCACGCTCACCGGCCTGCTCGCTAATAATGCCGATCCGTCCGCGATCGCCAGCTACTACGCATGGGGCGCAGCCGCCTCTGGAGTCGATATATCCGCGCAGTGGGATGCCGCCAAAGATCTCTACCTGCCCTTCACGGCAGCCTATAACACCGCCACTTGGCAGGCCATGGAAGGCTTTAAAGTGAGTGCCAATCTCAACCTAGCCGCCGTCAAAGTCGACGCGCTCGGCACCGTCGATATGACGCTCTCCGCGCACAACCCCACCTGCACCTTCAAGCCAGCGGGCAAGAACGAACTCGACCTCGAAGCACTCACAAACTTCGGCCTCGCCATCGGCTCTAGCCAAGCCCTCAAAGACATCGTGCTCGCAGGCCCCGACAGTGGCGACCTCAGCTTCACGCTCGCAGCCGTCACCCCTGGAGCCGATCAAGATCGAGTCTATGGTAACGAGGCAGACCGCATCGGCGAACTCACTCTGGAGAGCCAAGCCAGTAGCCAACGCTATGCGTTCGGCACGGTTTCCTAGTTATCAGTTTTTCCGTTCCCAGTTTAAGAACCGAAAACTAAGAAACCGAAAACCAGAAAACTCGAAAAAATGCGCATCGTTTTCCAGACCGTCGAACTATCCGCCGGGGGCAAAGGCTCCCCGGTCGGATTGTCCGTGGGCGGGCAGAAGCAAATCGATACGGCTAGTTTCCTGCGCGCCGCAGAGGGCAAGGTCTTTGACCGGGGCAATAAGATCTACCAGCTCAGCTGGCAGCAACACCGTGAGTTCGCGAGCGTTGGCGATTGCGAATCATTTATCCTACTGCACGCCGCCAACGCTCCAGATGGAGAGGGCACCTGCACCATCACTACCGAGGGCGGCGCACCCATCACGCTCACTGGAGCGGTGCTACAAGTGCCCAAGTCCGATAAGCAAGTCGGTGCCAGCGTCTGGCACAACTACGAGCTCATCGCCAGCGGTATGACAGGCTCCGTGCCTAGTGCGCTCAATCCTAATGCAGTCACTCACAATGGCGAGACCGTCACCCATGACGGCCAAACCGTCACTCACTCCTAACTCACGCTTAAACGCTCCTTAAACGCTCATGAAAACACATTTATCCATCTTTGCAGCACTCATCATTGGCATTGCCAGTCTACACTCAGCCGACCTCACCACCATACTTGAAGACATCGACCTATCGCCAACCGGCACATGGGATTTCACGGGTGGCACGATCTCGGTCAACGATGCAGATCTTCCGGCAACGCTCGCCAGAGACAGCGAGGTCTCCGCGCTGAGCACTGTGATCACTACGGGCGACGTCACTCCTTCCGGGGAGTGGGAGTTTACAAACACCGTGATCTTTGCTGGTAACGTCACAGCTACCGACTCGGCCTCGTTTGATTTTTCGGAGGCTGATGAGTTTATTTTGCCGCCCCTACAAAACTTGGCATTTTTGACGACGTCTACGGGATACACGCGAGCTGCAGCCGATTCCGCGTTTCAGCCGCTCGACGCAGACCTCACAGACCTCGCAGACGGCTCGCTGTCGGGGGCTAAAGTGGGCAGCGGGATTAACGCTGATAACATCACATCAGGCACGCTGTCCACAGATCGGCTGCCTGACGTGATTAATGCGACGCTGATCCCCCGTAAGGGCACTGCCGCGGAGATTGATGCGACTACGCTCGCGGTCGCTGAGCTTGCAGTGACCACTGATACTGACGAATTGAGGGTGGGAGACGGTTCCACGGGAGGGGGTGTCATGTTTGGGAGTCCGACAATTGCTCGCACGGTGGCAAAGGTGGTTTCTCAATCGTTTTTTTTCGATTCCGTGCCGAACACTACCGAGGATCTAGTTACGTTTCAGTTTAAAACAGGCCGTCGATATTCAGTTTTTTTTACTTTCATTTCATATGAAGAAGAAGACGAAGGTGAGGTCGATTTTATCGTCACCTTCGAAGTCGCCTCTGGCAACGCAGGGACGGTATTCGGGCAGTATTACAGTGACAACACAGGATCTATCCTGCCGCTGCAGGGTGGCGAGATCTCGTTCAGCACTGGGGGCGATGCGCTGGAATACACTGGCGAATTTTCTTATATAGCAAATGGAAATGGCACGGCTAAAATACAACTTAGATTGAATGCTGGTGGGAGTAGTGCTGAATGGGGAGCTGCCGGTTGCGCAATCCACGTCGTCGAATACCTATGAACTACCACTCCATTTTTTTCTTTTGTGCGCTGTCGACTCAGGCTCTAGCGCTCACCATCATCGGTCCCTCGGGTGCCGCTGTCCTCAACCGTGAGGTTGTGGGCGATTCTCGCACCGACACCTCTGTTAATATACAGGCTATCGAGGTTAGACGCGCAACATCGCAGTCATCTGCCTCACAAGTTGTCGAGGCTGATAAGATTCTGCAGATCGTAATTGCCGCGAACACCGTAAGTGATTTTTTGCTAAATCCAGAGTTTCAGGCGAGTCCCGATTTTGACGCACTGTGGAGTAGTTCCAATCCATCAATTGCTACAGTCGACGAGGCTGGATTTGTCACTTGGGTCAGTGACGGTGCTGTGCGCATTCGCTTAGAGACGATTTACGGCGATTACACAGCCGCGATTGATGTGGACACGTCGCTATCGAGTCCGACTACAACTGTGATCGGCTACCAATCTGGGAGCCTCGGCAAAGCAGCGTGGGACGCTACCCGCGCCTTAGCAATTGCTGGCGGCGACAAGAATTTATTTACGACGCAAGATCACGCTCAAGGCACGTATCTGCGGAACACAAACAATTGGACCGCATCGCTAGACTGGACGGGGGTTAGCAACTGGAATAGCGACGGAGGCTCCCGTAAAGCGGGGGTAGCGATCACTCCGTATCACACAGCGCACGCCTGGCACGCTGGCTACACCCCTCAAGTGGGATCTACTCTCCGTTTTGTAGATCAGGCTCACAACATCGTAAACAGGACTGTAGTCGCCCGCACACGTGTCGGGTTGACCGATATTGGACTAGTCAGGCTAAATGAGCCGTTGCCTACATCGATTAAGGTCTACTCAGTCCTGCCCAGCGATTGGGCAGACTACTCCCCGGCCCAATCTTTAAAGGGAGTCATCGCCGTGGTTTTCGATCAGGAGGAAAAGACACTCGCCAAGCAAATCCTGAATGTCAGCAGTCAGGGATTTTTCGGAGCGATAAGCCACTCCCCCACTGAAGCATTTGCAACGAGCTCCGCCGTCTATCCTACTTTGACGGAAGCACTCATTACCGGCGACTCCGGAAACCCGTTCTTCATAGTTTTAACTGGTGAGCCAATCCTGATGGGGTGCGTCTATTCGCAAAAAAATCTTCCTTTTTTGTCCAACCATATCACCGAAATTAACTCCTCGCTCGAATCTTTGGGGCCAGGCGCCTCTACAGTCACTACAGTCGATTTAAGCGGATTCACCGACTATTAACCCCAAATCTCAAAAAAATGAACACCACCATCCAAATAAACGGCAAGCAGTCCTACCGCATGGCGCTCGATGACAACCATTACAACCTGCTCACCTGGACGGGCACCCGCTGGCAAGTCGATCAGTATATAGGAGGCACGTTCGACAACACCCGCTCAACATCCACTTAAACCGTCGCCACACCCGACCTAGCCACATTCACCGGCAATTACTCATTCGTAAATCCATGAACACCACAACCATCCAACTCGCAGGCCGCCCGGCCACCCTCACATTCGACAAGCACGCCCGATTCCGCTACGGCGTCTTCGGCCTCAGCTTCTCCGGGCTCCTCGAAGCAGGCACCGACTACGCCGCCTCGCTCATCCTTATCTGGGCCGCGCTCCCCGATGCCGAGCGCGAAACGTATCCCACGCCCGAATCCCTAGTCGATGTCATCGACACCGACGCCACCGAGATCTTCGAGCCCGTCTTCCAAACCGTAGCCGCAATCGGCTGGCTAACCGCCGCGCCAGATCCAGTCGCCGAGTAAGCACCGCACCATTTCAGCGTTTCCCAATCTCAGCCTTTCAGCATTTCATAAAAATGTCCGCACCCACTGAAGCCGCCGAGTAAGCACCGCTCCATTTCAGCGTTTCCAAATCTCAGCCTTTCAGCATTTCATAAAAATGTCCGCACGCGATATCCTCATCAAAGTCCTCACCAAAGGCGACCCCAAAGGGGCCGTCAAGGTCAGCGATGCCCTCGATACACTTCGTAAAAAGGGCAAGCTCACCGAGGATCAATTCCAGGCGCTCGATCAGGCCGCCGACAAGCTAGGCAAATCGCTCACCCTCAAACTCACCGCGCCCATCGTCGGCGTCGGAGCCATCGGCCTCAAAGTCTTCGGCGATTTTGAGAGCGGTATGAACGAAGTGCGCTCCCTAATGAGCGGCATCGCCGACGAAGACTTCGGCGCACTCAAAGCAGGCGTCGCCGCCGTCGGCAAAGACCTCGGCAGCTTAGAAGAGGCCAGCAACGCCGCCTATCAAGCCATCTCCGCAGGTATCCCGCCCGATAGCCTGATCCCTTTCCTAAAAAATGCCAGTAAAGACGCCATCGCCGGCGTCACCGACATCGCCACCGCAGTCGACGGCGTCAGCTCCGTGCTCAACGCCTACCAGCTGCCAGCCTCCGAAGCCTCCCGCATATCCGACATACTCTTTAGCACAGTCAAAGCAGGCAAAACCACCTTTGCCGAGCTAAGCGCCAGCATCTACAACGTCGCCCCCGTCGCCAGCGCCGCAAACATAGGCTTTGAAGAAATCGGTGCCAGCCTCGCCACACTCACCAAAGCAGGCGTTCCCACCACAGTAGCCACCACCCAGCTACGCGCCGCCATGCTCTCGCTCCTCAACCCAGGAGCCGAGATGGCGACCATCCTAAAAGATGCAGGCTACGAGTCTGGCCAAGCCGCCATCAAAGCCCTAGGCTTCGGCGGCGCGCTCGACCTAGTCGCCAAGTCCGCAGATGGCGACACCCAGAAACTCACCAAAGCATTCGGCAGCGTCGAAGCCCTCGGAGCCGTCCTCGGACTAACCGGCAAAAACGCCGCCGAGTTCGAGACCCAGCTCACAGCCGCCCTAGGCAGCGCAGGTGCATCCGCCGCCGCGTTTGAGGAAAACAACAAAGGCCTCAACAAAGAACTCCGCGAACTCAAAGGCAGCGCACTAGCATTTGCAGAGACAATCGGCAACACCGTAGTCCCCGCCATGATTCCGTTGATCGATGCTGGAACCGCCGCGCTCGATGCCTTCGTCGCGCTCCCTGGCCCCATAAAGCTCGTTGGCGTCGCACTCGCAGCGATGGCCGCCGCCGCAGGCCCCGCCGTCCTTGTTGGCGGTTCACTCATCCGCAACTACCGCCTCATTGCCAGCGTCTCGCCCAAAGCCGCCGCAGGCATTCGCGCTGTCGGCCTCGCCGCCAAGACGGCAGTGCCATACCTCGCAGCACTCGCCGCAGGCTACGCAGTCGGCACCGCCATCGAAAAGCACTTCGACGTCTCAGGCAAAATCGCCGACATGTATGACAGCATGTTCGACGGCGAGAGAGAGCGCCAAAACGCACTCTCCAAATCCTACGGCCTCATCCGCGACCAAATCAATGCCGTCGAAACGCTCGCTCAACAAGAAGCAGCCAAAGCGCAACTCACCCAAGCAACAGGCGCACTCGAAGCAGCCCTAGCTACCGCCAAAGCAGCCAAAGACAAAGACGCCATCGCCGACATAGAGCAGATGCTCCAGTTGCACGGCAACATGGCAGGCATCCTCGGCAACATCCTCAACGTCAGAAAGGAAGATGCCGCAATCGCCGCGCTCAACGCAGCAGCTGCGGAACGAAGCAAAGCCAACGCAGAAGCCCAGATCGCCGCCGAGCAAGCCGTGCTCGACAACCTCACACGGCAAGAAAAGACCCAACGCCTAATCAACGGCCTCGACGAAGAAGGCCTCGCCACCCGCGAAGAACTCGTCGCCAAACTAGAGCGCGAAAACGCACTCCTCGACGCCCGCATCTCCGGAGACCCTGCCGCCCTCAAAGACGCCGAAGACGCCATCGCCATCGAGCGCGAACGGCAACGCCTCCTCGCGACAGGAGTCGTCACCGAAGAAGAAGCCGCCAAAGCAGCCGCAGACCGCATCGCCAAAGAACGCCAAGCAGCACAAGCCGAAGAGACCCGCCGCAACGCACCCAAAGACCCCGTCGACAACAGCGACCTCAAAGAGCGCATCGCACTCACAAACCAACTCGGTGGAGCCGAACAAGAGCAACGCAAACTCCGCGACGGCGTCACTGCCCGCGATTTCATCGACCTAGATGGCACCAAAAAGCAAGCCTACTACGAAGGCGGCAAGCGCCTAGGCGACTCCGACGACTTTGGCCGCACCACCGACCCCGCTCCGGGATCGCCAGACTCCCGTCTGGCACCATCCGCGCCTGGCTCATCCGCACCGCCCGTCGCGCCCGCGCCCACCGACCTATCGCCCATCATTGAATCACTCAACGCCATCACCCTCGACCTAAGCCCCATCGTCGCAGCCGTGGCCTCTCTTCAAGCCCGCCTCCAACAAGCCATCAGCGACAACGCCAGCCGCATCGATCAAATCGGCAACTAATCAGTCATGGCAATTAGCAACATTTGGCAGATAAACGACGCCACCTTCAGCAGCCGCAACCTCGAAGGCGCATCGCTCCAGGTAGTCACCCAAGCCCCCGACACCCTCAGCTTCACCCAAGCCAACGCTTACGACGCCGCCCCAGAGTTCGCCTACGGCTCAACCGTCACCGTAAAGCGCGCCAATGCACAATGGTTTAAAGGCATCTGCACCGCCATTTCCAGACGCGGCACCGGCACCTCCGAGCGCATCAACTACCAAATCAGCGGCCCCTGGTGGCAGCTGCAAAAAGTCATCTATCGCCAAGATTTCACTCGCATCGTCGGCTTCGCTACTGCCACCGTCTCCATGGCTAAACTGATCCTCGGCACCGACTCAGCAGGCGAGCGCATAAACTCCGGCCAAGTCATCACCGCAGTCGTCAATTACGCCATCGCGCAACTCGGCTCCGCAGCACTCTTTCAGCTCGGCGCCGTCCAAGTCGCCACCGAAATGCCCTACGAAGAGCTCAACGCCCTCAGTTGCACCGAGGTCATCACCCGTTGCCTCCGTTGGAATCCCGACGTAGTCGCCTATTTCGACTATTCCACCACCATCCCCACCCTCAATTTCAAGCGCCGCACCAACCTCACCTCGCAGACCCTCGCCCATGCCGACGTCACCATCACAGAGGCCAGCATCAACCCCCGCGACGACCTCCAGGTAAACGGCGTCGTCGTCCAATACGAGCGCACCGATACCGTAGATGGCAACCCCAGCCAGGTCGTCATAACTGAGTCCGCAGGCGTCACCACCGACCCCACCAAAACGCTGTATTTTTTCTTCGATTTGCAAGGTTCTAGTGTCTCGTTCAATCGCCAAAAAGTAAGCACGGAGAGCATCCTAGAAAGCAGCGGATCATGGTGGCAAAACCGCCACCCAAAACTTAAAAACGCGACAGGTGTAAGCGTTGCAAACGATAGCCAGACAGCAGTCGACGACGGCGGCGAGAATGATGGCACAAGTTACAGCAAGGAGCTAGTTTCTGGCTCCATAGCCGACTGGATGGGCGGCGTCGGCACCTGCGCACAAATAGTCAAAGCCGATGTCACATATACGCCCGCAGACGGCACCCCGAAGACGGAGACTCTACGACTCCAAATAGTCGGCACAAATGCCAACAATCAGACCTATCAAACCGTCAGCAGCTCCACCGCCGCCGAGCCCCAACCAACAGGCCTAGCCGCGTCGATCCTCAGCGGCCTAAGCGCCCTCCAATATGAGGGGCAAATCGACCTGAATGAGTCCGATACCGGCGCAGCCACACACCTCAATAAACGCATCAACCTAGACGGCGGTCGCATCGAGTGGGCAAGCATGAACGCTCAAGTCTACAGCGTAAATTACGCCCTAGACACAGGCACCACCCAAATCGCATTTGGCCCCGCCAAACACCTAGGCGCCAACGACCTCTTCCAGCTATTGCGCAATGTCCGCACCCGCAAAGCCACCAACGGCACATCCCGCGCCCAGATCGGCGGCGGCGGCCAAGACCTTCCCACACGCAGCCCCAACACAACCACCGCAGATGATGGCGGAGGCGGACAAACCCCACCCCTAAACGCCTACAAAACTGGGGCAGACACAATTAAAATGCAGCCAGGCACAGTCGACGGAGTCCTCGTCACATCAGCTGGCGGAGGTGCGCTCGATGCCGCTGATTTCACAGTCACGGATGGCTACCGATTGTGGCTCAAAGTCACCCTAGATGTCGAGGGTGGGACTGTCCAAACCGCCGTCATGGTCAGTTCCGACCCCGACGCCGACACCGCCACAGTCGGCAGTCGCCTAGCCGTGCTCTGCTCAATCACCGCCGGAGTGCTCACGATCACAAACTACCTCAGCGGTAGCCAAGATCACGACTCCTGCGGCTCTAATCACAGTTTTCTCCTCACGTAACCATGCACCCCACTAACAAAGTCTGCTGTACCTGCCCCGAGCCCCCTGACTTCGATGCCGAGGTGGACGATCCGATGGCTAAGTATATCAATATGTGCGGCTGTCCAAGCGTCGCGATTGTTTGCACGAGCGAGGAAAAGACGGCTACGCTTTGCGGGTGGTTAATTAATCCCAGTTTCACCCCAGCAGTTCCCCCAGTGAGATACAAAAAAATTAGCGTTACAGGTGTGGGTTCGGCCAAGACCACCGCTAGTTGCACGGATATAAATTTCGACTTTCAGTTATATTATTCTGGAATTTTTTCTCTGTCTGGCACGAAAGAATTTATAGCTGTGGGAGCCGATCCCTCCGTTGTGGATGCCCCCGTGGTATGTCGGGATGGAGTATTAGGGGCAAACAGCATCAGCAATAATGCCACAGGTAATGTAATTCGCTCACAACAATTTGATGATGATGAGCCTGGATGCCCAAAGCCGTTGGGCGTTGCTTTTGGAACTAACGAGCCTCTAGGGGGCGAGATCCTACCCCCCGGCTCCGCATGGGCATTTTCTTGTTCGTCCCAGAACAGTGAGAGCCCGTCTCCAACCAGATGTGTGCGAGATATAGGCACGTATAATTTTCCTGGATCATCGTCCACTGATGATGATGGTGAGACGTTCGACTCGTATAATAACATGCAGCTGGTCTACGAGATCTCAATGCCTGACACCGAAACCGATGCCCTTGCCCGCGAAACCGCAACGACGGGCTCCTCATGCTCATCAATTAACGAATTGCGCACTACGTCCTATAGTTGGACGGAGCGCACGGTCACTTACACGGCAACCGCCAGCAATCTAGTGATCGGCGTGCCCTACCGGGGTTGCGTCCGCCTCCGTCGCCGCGAAGCCTACAGCGGGACACTGCCCGCTGATGCAGACACGGCATGGGAAGACGTCGAACCCGACACTATTGCATCTTTTACCCCGACAGAAACAAGCGAGGAAGTCGCGACCGACGAAGCCCTGCCGTTCGTCAAAGGATGGGAATACGAAGTGGTCTCCGCCCACGTCTGGCCAGTCTCCGCA